>Ga0209515_10002221_pt1 | contig 30326 bp, 25 predicted proteins | sample Subgroupgradi54m_FD_187454 | JGI IMG/M metagenome (GOLD analysis project Ga0209515, IMG submission 187454) | Subsurface groundwater microbial communities from S. Glens Falls, New York, USA - GMW60B uncontaminated upgradient, 5.4 m (SPAdes)... ... | reverse complement strand
GGGGCCGCCGTTGCCCATGCCCGCAGGCAGCGTCGGCCCCGGGTCTTCGCCTTCGGCCACTTCGGTCAGCAGCGCGGCGGCGCTACGCACCAGCGGCCAGGCCAGCGTGGCGCCGGTGCCGTCGATGCTTTCCATCCCGAGCTCGAGCAGCGCCGACGCGTGGAACAGGCCGAGCGCCTGATCCAGCCCCTGGTGGCTGTGGCTGCGGCAGTACACGCAGTAATCGGTGACCGCCGGGGCGATGCGCGACGCAACCATCAGCGCCGCGCAGGCCGGCATGCCGTCGGTGATGACGAGGTGGCGCTTGCTGCCTGCGACCAGCATCACGCCGACCATCACCGCGATCTCGAAGCCGCCGAACGCGGCCAGCACTTCGACCGGATCGGTGACGTCCTTGTGCCGGCCCTGCGCGCCGTACAGGATGACTTGCAGGTGCGCGAGCTCGTCCTGCTTCATCTCGGGGCCGGAGATGATGAGGTCGCGCAGGCTCGCACCGGTCAGGCGCGACAGCACCAGCGCCGAGCTCTCGGCCGAGCCGACGCCGATGCCGGCGCAGATGACCGCGTTGCCGGGCAGCGCGTCGCCGATCTCCATGCCGGCGCGAATCGCGGCATGCGCCTGATCGAGCGACATCGCCGAGGTGACGCGCGCATTGCGCGTGCCGTGCGCGATCTTGCGGGCCAGCAGGCGCGCATGCGGCGTCACCGCTTCGGCAACGCCGCAATCGACGACCGACAGCTCGAGCCCCTGGATGCGCGCAAACACCGAGACCGGCAGTTGCGATGTCAGCAGGCTGTCGACCAGCTTGGCGGTGGACGGCCGGCCGGCGCTGCCGACGCCCTCGACCGCCAAGCCGTGATCGGCCGCGAAGAGCGCGATCTGCGGCGCGCGAAAACGCGGCTTGAGGGTGTTCTGGATCAGCCCGAGCCGAACCGCCAAGGGCTCGAGCTCGCCCAGGTCGCCGGTGGTTTCGCTGCGACGCCTGAGCTTGTCGTGCAACGCTTGCTCGAGCGTCGGACTGGACGTGGGCGAAATCAGTGAACGGTTGACGGACATGAGGACACGTTGGCGTTGGGCATGGCGGCGCTGCGCGGACTGGCGCGTCGAGAGGGGCGATTGTGGGGCCGCCGCGCGGCCGAACGCAAATTCAGCGCAGGAACAGGCGGTAGACCGGGTTGTCGGTTTCGTCCTCGCAGGGGTAGGCCAAGGTATCGAGGAAATCGCGAAACGCCTGCTTGTCGGCCCGCGGCACCTGGATGCCGACCAGGATGCGGCCGTAGTCGGCGCCCTGGTTGCGATAGTGGAACAGGCTGATGTTCCACTCGGGGTGCATGCTCGACAGGAAGCGCATCAGCGCGCCCGGCCGCTCGGGGAAGACGAAGCGGTACAGGCGCTCGTCGCGCGCCAGCTCGCTGCGCCCGCCGACCATGTGGCGCACATGCTGCTTGGCGAGCTCGTCGTGCGTGAGGTCGATGGTGGCGAAGCCGTGGCGCCTGAAGTTGCGCGCGATCCGCTCGGACTCGCCGCGGTTCGAGGTCGCGATGCCGACGAACACATGGGCCTCGTCGGCGCCGGAGATGCGGTAGTTGAATTCGGTGACCGCGCGTGGGCCGATCAATTCGCAAAAGCGCTTGAAGCTGCCGCGCTCTTCGGGGATCGTCACCGCGAACACGGCCTCGCGTTCCTCGCCGACCTCGGCACGCTCGGCGACGAAGCGCAGGCGGTCGAAGTTCATGTTGGCGCCGGTCGTGATCGCGACGTAGGTCTGGCCCTTGGTCTTGCGCTGCTCGACGTACTGCTTGACGGCGGCCACGCCCAGCGCCCCGGCCGGCTCGAGGATGCTGCGGGTGTCCTGGAACACGTCCTTGATTGCAGCGCAGACCGCATCAGTGTCGACGGTCACGAAGTCGTCGACCAGCTCGCGCACCAGGCGGAAGGTCTCCTCGCCGACCAGCTTGACGGCGGTGCCGTCGGAGAACAGGCCGACATCGTTGAGCTGCACGCGTTTGCCGGCTTTGACCGAGCGGATCATCGCGTCGGAGTCGTGGGTCTGCACGCCGATCACCTTGATCTCGGGGCGCACCGCCTTGATGTAGGCCGCGACGCCGGCGATCAATCCGCCTCCGCCGATCGCGACGAACACCGCGTCGATCGGCGCCTGATGCTGGCGCAGGATCTCCATCGCGATGGTGCCCTGTCCGGCGATCACGTCGGGGTCGTCGAACGGGTGGACGAAGGTCAGGCCGTGCTGTGCTTCGAGCTCGAGCGCGTGCAGGTAAGCGTCGGAGTAGCTGTCGCCATACAGCACCGCTTCGCCGCCGTGCGAGCGCACTGCGTCGACCTTCAGCTTTGGCGTGGTGACCGGCATCACGATCATCGCCTTGCAACCGAGCCGCTTCGCGCTCAGCGCCACGCCCTGCGCGTGGTTGCCGGCCGAAGCGCAGATCACGCCGCGCTGCAACTGTTCGGGCGACAGGTGGGCCATCTTGTTGTAGGCGCCGCGCAGCTTGAAGCTGAACACCGGCTGGCTGTCCTCGCGCTTGAGCAGCACCTGGTTCGACAGGCGTCTGGACAGCGTGCGCGCGACCTCGAGCGGAGTTTCGACGGCGACGTCGTAGACCCGCGCCGTCAGTATCTTTTGCAGGTAGTCGGCGCGCGTCAATACCGGAACTGCCGGCGCGGGACCGGTCTTTCTCGAGCGCTTGCGGGGGCCTTCGGGGCCGGCCATGTGAATCTCCTGCACGCCGCGATTTTTGCGGCGCGGCATCATAACGTCTGACGATTTCGGGCCGGCTGCACGACGCCCAAGAAAAAAGCCCAAGGCATTGCTGCCTTGGGCTGAATCCACCAATGGAGGAGGTGGAGGAGACAATCGCTGGGAAGCCGGCTTGAAAACCTGGTGCGGCCCCCCGATGCAAACCAGTGTAGTCGCAGTTTTGCTGCGCTGCAATATCGGCTCGGCCATATCCCTAGACGGGCGCCTCGAATTCGGGCCGGGCGGTGCGCTTGGCGCATCGATTTGGGACACTCGGCTCTTTGTGCCCGATTTGCACCGGAAACGACCATGGAATGCACCGTCAACTGGCTGCCCGCCTCGGGCATGGGTTTTGTCGCCGAAACCGGCAGCGGCCACGTTCTGATGATGGACGGAGCGCCCGACGGCGGCGGCCGCAACCTGGCGCCGCGGCCGATGGAAACCGTGCTCGCGGGCACGGCGGGCTGCACCGCTTACGACGTGGTCCTGATCCTCAAGCGCGGGCGGCAGGACGTGTCGGGCTGCCAAGTGAAGGTGACGTCGGAGCGCGCAAGCACCGACCCGAAGGTCTTCACGCGCATTCACATGCACTTCAGCGTGAGTGGCAAGGACCTGGCCGATGGCGCGGTGGCGCGTGCGATCCAGCTGTCGCACGAGAAGTACTGTTCGGCCAGCATCATGCTCGGCAAGACCGCCGAGATCACCACCAGCTACGAGATATCGGCGGGCTGAACTCAGAGGTAGTGCGCGGTGGTCGTCATGACTTTGGCGGCGGCGCGCATCGCCCAGCGCACCGCTGACGGCAGCTCGACGGCGCCGGCAAGCTGGGCGTTGGCCGCGTGCTGTGCCTCATCGTCTTTCATCTGGCGCACGATGGCTTGCGAGCGCAGATCGGCGGCGGGCAAGGCGTCGAGATGGCCGTCCAGGTGCTGCTCGACCTGGCGTTCGGTCTCGACGACAAAGCCGAGGCTCAGTGCATCGCCGGCACGACCTGCGATGAGCCCGATGCCGAACGAGCCGGCGTACCACAGCGGATTCAGCCAGCTGCGATGCGCGCCCAGCTCTTCGAGGCGCTGCTGGGTCCAGGCGAGGTGATCGGTTTCGTCGCGCGCGGCGTGTTCGAACTTGCGCTTGAGCTCCGGGTCGCGCGTGCTCAGTGCCTGCGCTTGATACAGCGCCTGGGCACAGACCTCGCCGACGTGGTTGACGCGCATCAAAGCGCCCGCGCGGCGCCGATCGGCATCGGCCAAAGTGTTGGCGGGATCAGGCGCGCTCGGGCACGCGCGCGAGGCATGACTCGCACCTGACAAAGTGCGCAGCGCGTTGTCGGCGGCGATTAAAAAACGATCGATGAGCATTCGGATTGGGTGGAGTTTCGCACCTAAACCCGGCGCAAAGTTCGCAATGCAAAAACGCCCTGACCATGGAGTCACTCAGGCGACTTGGATCGCATTGGCGGGTCGCGAGTGCTCGTTGTGCACAGACAACATAAAGGCCTTTTTCCTGCCGCAATTCTTTGCCACCGGTGAAGTCGTCTGGTGCAATACGTCCAACTTCCGCTGAGGGGGTTTGGCCTGATCAGCCCTAGTCAGGGTGCACGCGATCGGGACCTCTTGTTCAACCTAGGAGATAGTCGCAATGAAAAAATCTCTGCTCGCTCTCGCAGTTCTGGGCGCTTTCGCTGGTGCCGCATCGGCACAGTCGTCGGTCACGCTGTTCGGTGTCGTTGACCTCAACGCCAGGTCGATTAAGAACGACACCACCACGACCCGGCAACTGGGAACCGACGGCCTGGCCAGTAGCCGCCTCGGTTTCCGCGGTGTCGAAGACTTGGGTGGTGGCATGCAAGCGGGCTTCTGGATCGAAGGTGCAATGACGCCCGACGACGGAACGGCCGGTGGTCAGCAGTGGCGGCGCCGCTCGACCGTCAGCCTGATGGGCGGCTTCGGTGAAGTTCGCCTGGGTCGCGACTACACCCCGACCTTCTGGAACCTGACCGTCTTCGATCCGTTCGGTACCAACGGCTTGGGCTCGTACCTGAACCTGTTCCAAAGCGGGGGCCTCACGGCGGGAGGGCCGCTGCTGTCCGGCGTGAGCACTCTGGTTCGTGCCAGCAATACCGTCGGTTACTTGCTGCCGAGCGCGCTCGGCGGCGTGTACGGCCAGGTCCAAGCGGCTGCGCCCGAAGGTGCCGCGGGTGCCCGGTACATCGGGGGCCGCGTCGGTTATGGCGCCGGTCCGGTGAATGTGGCCGGTGCCTGGGGCAAGACGCGCCAGACCGCTTCGGGTGCGAGCCCGACCTTCGACTTCACGATGATCGACTTCGCCGGTTCGTACGACTTCGGCTTCGCCCAGTTCATGGGCCAGTACTCGCGCATGACCGCAGGCAAGGTGAGTGCGTTCGCATCCGAAGGCAAGCAGACCAACTGGCTGCTCGGCGCCCTTGTGCCGCTGGGCCAAGGTCAGATCCGCGGCTCCTATGCCAAGGCAAAGGGCAGCGAGTCGGTGGACGGTGCCTCGGCCAAGCAATTGGCGCTCGGCTATGTCTACAACCTGTCCAAGCGCACCGCTCTGTACGGCACGTATTCGCGTCTGACGAATGACGGCCTGTCCGCCTTCGCTTTGGGCAGCCCGCCCGCAGTGACGGCGGTCTCGGTCAGCAGCACTGGTGTTGTTACGCCGAGCAGCATGTCCGGCAAGACCTCTTCCGGCTACGAAGTCGGTATCCGTCACAGCTTCTGATGACGGTTCCGCCCGCTTCGGCGGGTTGGACAAAAAGCCGCCCTCGGGCGGCTTTTTTTGTGGACCGAAACAACTGCGGAAAACAAAAACGGCGACGCCACCCTGAGGTGGCGTCGCCGTTTCTGATCTCGCCCGCGGGACCTGCCCGCGGTGACTCCAGACTTACTTGCCCGAGGCTTCGCCCTTGACGGTGGCGTTGGCCTTGTTGGCCGAAGCGGCTTCGGCCTTGCGCTTCGCGCGCGCAGCTGCCTTTTCTTCGGCGGTCATCTTGGGCTTTTTCTCGGCCTTGGCCGAGCTGGTTTCACCCTTGACGGTGTCGCCCGACTTGTTCGCGGTGGAGGCTTCACCCTTCACGTCGGCGCGGGCCTTGGTGGAAACGGTGGGCGCAATTGCGCCGGAGCTCTCGCCCTTGACGGTGGCGCCAGACTTGTTGGCCGAAGCGGCTTCAGCCTTGACTTCCGGGCGGGTGGTTTGGGCATAGGCCGACACGAGTGTCAGAACCAAAGCGGACGCGAGTGCGAATTTCTTCATATGGATCTCCAACTGGATGAGTTGATATCTAAGAACAATTACTGCTATCAGGGTGCTTGCTTTGGCCCAGCCCCCCACCGAAACGCGCGACAGTTTACCGTAACCGGCGTTCAGCCTGAGGCATACCCAGGCCAAACCGGCGTCACGCCGTCTGTCGGACGCACAGGGCTCGTTTTCCGAGCCCCGCTAGTCAACCGACTTGAGTCACAACGCCCGACCTGCACTCGGCGATGACACGCAGGCGCGCGATTACCCGCTTGGGATATTCCCATTTGACGCCGGGCAGGCGATTTGCTCAGATGGGGGGCTTCGCACCCGCAGTCCCGATGCTCGCCTTCATCCTTCGCCGACTCGTCCAGGCCGTGATCGTCATGCTGACCGTGGCGTTCATCGCGTTCATGTTGTTTCAGTATGTCGGCGACCCGGTCACCAACCTGCTGGGGCAGGACGCCACGCCGCAACAGCGCCTTCAACTGCGTGCGGACCTCGGGCTCGACCAGCCGTTCCCGGTGCAGTTCGCCCGCTTCGTCGGCAACGCGGTGACCGGCGAGTTCGGTCTGAGCCTGCGCCAGGGACGACGCGTCTCTGCGCTGATTGCCGAGCGCTTTCCAGCGACCGTCGAGCTGTCGCTGACCGCCGCCGTGATCGCGCTCGCGTTCGGCATCCCGATGGGGGTCTACGCGGCCTTGCGACGAGGCACGTTTGCGTCGCAGGTGATGATGACCGTGTCGCTGCTCGGCGTCTCGCTGCCGACCTTCCTGATCGGCATCCTTTTGATCCTCGTGTTCGCCGTCACGCTGAAGTGGCTGCCGAGCTACAACCGCGGCGATGTCGTGTCGCTGGGCGCCTGGACCACCGGCTTCCTGACACTCGACGGTTGGCGCCACCTGATCCTGCCGTCGATCACGCTGGCGGTGTTCCAGCTCACACTGATCATGCGGCTGGTGCGCTCCGAAATGCTCGAGGTGCTGCGCGCCGACTACATCAAGTTCGCGCGCGCCCGCGGCCTGACCAACCGCGCGGTCTACTTTGGCCACGCGCTGAAGAACACGCTGGTGCCGGTGATCACCATCACCGGACTGCAGCTTGGTTCGCTGATTGCGTTTGCGATCATCACCGAGCGCGTGTTCCAGTGGCCCGGCATGGGCCTCTTGTTCATCGACGCGGTGACCTTCGCCGACATCCCGGTGATGGCGGCCTACCTGTGCCTGATCGCGCTGATCTTCGTCGTGATCAATCTCGTTGTCGACTTGCTCTATTTCGCCGTCGACCCGCGCCTGCGGGTCGAAAAGGCCGCGGGGGCCCACTGATGCAGCCCATGACCGATCCGATGAAATCGGGCATCTACCGGCGCCTCGCGGAATGGCACGGCGAGCTGACCGCGTTCCGGCGCGACCTGCACGCCCACCCCGAGCTCGGCTTCGAGGAAGTGCGCACCGCGTCGCGCGTCGCCGAAGCATTGCGGCTGTGCGGCGCCGACGAGGTGCACACCGGCATCGGCAAGACCGGCGTGGTCGGTGTGATCCGCGGCTCGCAGACCCGATCGGGCCGCATGATCGGCCTGCGCGCCGACATGGACGCGCTGCCGATGCGCGAGGAAAACGACTTCGCCTGGCGCTCCGCCACCCATGGCCTGATGCACGGCTGCGGCCACGACGGCCACACCGCGATGCTGATCGGCGCGGCGCGCTACCTCGCCCAGACGCGCCAGTTCGACGGCACCGCGGTGCTGATCTTCCAGCCCGGCGAAGAAGGCTTCGCCGGCGCCAAGGCGATGATCGACGACGGCCTGTTCGAGCGCTTTCCGGTCGATTCGGTTTACGCGATGCACAACTGGCCGAGCCTGGCGGCCGGCATGATCGGCGTCAACCCGACCGCGATGATGGCGGCGGCCGACCGGTTCGAGATCACCATCCTCGGCCGTGGCGGCCATGGCGCGCACCCGTACCTGTCGATCGACCCGGTGCTGGTTGCCGGCCACATCATCACCGCCGCGCAAAGCCTGGTCTCGCGCAACGTCAACCCGCTCGACAGCGCCGTCGTCAGCCTGTGTGCGATGCATGCCGGCGACCTCGGCGCATTCAGCGTCATCCCGCGCCAGGCCCAGCTCATCGGCACCGCACGCACCTTCAAACGCGAGGTGCAGGACATGATCGAAGAGCGCCTGGGTCGCCTCGTCGAATCGGTGGCGGCAGGCTTCGGCGCGACGGCAAGGCTCGACTACCACCGCATGTACCCGGCCACGGTCAACACCCCGCGCGAAGCGCAGTTCGCCGGCGACGTGGCGGCGTCCATCGTCGGCGAAGACAAGGTCGTGCGCGACCTGCCGCCGAGCATGGGCGCCGAGGACTTCTCGTTCATGCTGCAGTCCAAGCCCGGCGCCTACCTGCGCATCGGCCAGGGCTGCGAAGGCAGCTCCTTCCTGCACAGCACGCGCTACGACTTCAACGACGACATCCTGCCGCTGGGCGCCGCCCTGATGGCCGGTCTGGCAGAGCAGGGCATGCCGTTGCAAGCCTAGTTTCACGACAGGACAACAAGACGATGAACATCAAGAACAAGTTGCTCGCCGGCGCGATGGTGCTGGCCTGCGCAGCGACTGGCGCGGCGACGCTGCGGGTCGCCGACGTCGGCGACATCACATCGATGGACCCTCATTCGTTCAACGAGACGCTGCAATTGAGCTTCACCGGCAGCATCTACGAGGCACTCGTCGGGCGCGGCAAGGACATGGCGCTGACGCCGGCGCTCGCGACCAAGTGGAGCAAGACCTCGCCGACCGTGTGGCGCTTCGATCTGCGCAAGGGGGTCACCTTCCACGACGGCACGCCGTTCAGCGCCGACGACGTGGTGTTCACCTTCCGCCGCGCCGCCGGCGACGGCTCCGACATGAAGGGCTACACCTCGCCGATCAAGGAGGTGCGCAAGGTCAATGACTACGCGGTCGACATCGAGACCGTGGCGCCGTTCGCGATCCTGCCCGACACGCTCACCAGCCTGTACGTGATGAGCAAGAAATGGTGCGAGGACAACAAGGCGGAGCGGCCGGTCGACAAGCGCAAGGGAATCGAGAACACCGCGTCGTTCAAGACCAACGGCACCGGACCGTATCGCCTCAAGGAGCGCCAGCCGTCGACCCGCACGGTGATCGTGCGCAATTTGAACTACTGGGACAAGGTCGGCGGCAACGTCGACGAAGTCGTGTTCACGCCGATCAGCAACGACGCGACGCGGGTGGCCGCGCTGCTGTCGGGCGAGCTCGATGTGATGGAACCGGTGCCACTGCAGGACGTCGAGCGCATCAAGAGCTCCGGGCATTTCACCGTGCTGCAGGGCCCCGAGCTGCGCACGATCTTCCTGGGCATGGACCAGCGGCGCGACGAGCTGCTGTTCAGCAGCGTCAAGGGCAAGAACCCGTTCAAGGACAAACGCGTGCGGCAGGCGTTCTACCAGGCGATCGACATCGAGGCGATCAAGGCGCGCGTGATGCGCAACGCGGCCACGCCCACTGCGCTGATGGTCGGCCCGGGCGTGCGCGGCTTCCAGCCCGACATGAACAAGCGCCTGCCCTATGACGTCGAAGCGGCCAAGAAGCTGCTGGCCGACGCTGGGTATCCCAACGGATTCGAGCTTGGCATGAGCTGCCCCAACGACCGCTATGTCTACGACGGCCAGATCTGCCAGGCGGTGGCCGCCAACCTGGCCCGCATCGGCATCAAGGTGAGCCTGCAGACTGAATCCAAGGCCACGTATTTCCCGAAGATCCTGCGCCGCGACACCAGCTTCTATCTGCTGGGCTGGACCCCGAGCACGACCGACGCCCACGACGCGATGTACAACCTGATGGCCACGCCCACCGACAAGGGCCAGGGCCAATTCAACCTGGGCTGGTACAGCAATCCGAAGTTCGACGAGCTGGCGCTGAAGATCCAGGGCGAGACCGACGACAAGAAGCGCAACGACATGATCCGCGAGGCCTTCAAGATCCACCAGGACGATGTCGGCCACATCCCGCTGCACCAGCAGGCGCTCGCCTGGGGCGTCAGCAGCCGGGTCAACCTGGTGCAGTTGCCCGACAACCGGATGTTCTTCAAGTGGATCACGCTGAAGTAAGCGCCGCGACGGCGCCAGCGCAACCATCGGCCGACCCGGCGCCGCGTGCCTGGGCGCGCTTTTTCGGCAGCGACGTCTGGCACAGTTTCAGCCATTCGCCGGTTGCGATGACGGCGGCGCTGGTTGCCTTCATCTGCATCTTCTGCGCGCTGTTCGCCAACGTCGTCGCACCGCACAACACGCAGGACCTGGCGACGCTCGAGCTCGGCGATGCACGCCTGCCGCCGGCCTGGGTCGCCGACGGCAAAAGCAGCTACCTGCTTGGCACCGACGACCAGGGGCGCGACATCCTCTCGGCGCTGATGTTCGGCTCGCGAATCTCGCTGTTCGTCGGCGTCGCGTCGGTGCTGCTGTCGATGTTGATCGGCGTCACGCTCGGCCTGCTGTCGGGCTTCGTCGGCGGCAAGACCGATGCGTTCATCATGCGGGTCTGCGACGTAATGCTGTCGTTCCCGGCGCTCTTGATCGCGCTCTTGATCGACGGGGTCGGGCGCGCCTTGTTCCCGAACGCACACGAGACGCTCGCCTTCGCGGTGCTGATCATCGCGATCTCGCTGACCGGCTGGGTGCAGTACGCCCGCACGGTGCGCGGCTCTACGCTGGTCGAGCGCAACAAGGAATACGTGCAGGCCGCGCGTGTGATCGGCGTCTCGTCGCTGCGCATCATGCGCCGCCATGTGCTGCCCAACGTGATGGGTCCGGTGCTGGTGCTGGCGACGATCCAGGTCGCCACCGCGATCATCATCGAGGCCACGCTGTCGTTCCTCGGCGTCGGCGTGCCGCCGACCTCGCCGTCACTCGGAACGATGATCCGGGTCGGCAACGACTACTTGATGTCCGGCGAATGGTGGATCACCATCTTCCCTGGCGCGGTGCTGGTGCTGATCGCCCTGAGCGTCAACCTGCTCGGCGACTGGCTGCGCGACGCGCTGAATCCCCGCTTGCGTTGAAGTCAACAGGAGGTACCGTATGACTCACCTTGCCAAGCTTGTTTTCACCCTTGCCGGCGCCGCCGCGCTGCTCGCGGCCTGTGCCACCGACTACCACTACTCGCAGCTCGACGGCCGGCGCTACAACCTGACGCCGATCGACACCTACCCGCTGATCGTCGTCTCGGTCGATGGCAAGTCCACGCCCATCAACAGCCCGGTGCTGGTCGATGCCGGCTCGCACCAGGTCGGGGTTCAGACCTTCCCGGACAGGGCGCATCGCTTCGGCACCGAACGCACGCTGACCTTCGACGTGAAGCCCTGCACCCACTACTACCTGGTCGCGGTGAAGACCACGCCGCTCGCCTCCGACTACACGGTCAAGGTCGACTACGAAGAGCCGGTGCCGGGCTGCTCGGTGCGGGTCGCGACAAAATGAAGCCTGCATGACGACTGCTGCGCTGCTCGAAGTCCGGCACCTGCGTGTCGAATTCCCCACCCGCCATGGCACGCTGCTCGCGCTCGATGACATCTCGTTCGAGATTGCGCCGGGCGAGATCCTCGGGGTGGTCGGCGAGTCGGGCGCCGGCAAGTCGCTGACCGGTGCGGCGATCATCGGGCTGCTCGACCCGCCGGGCCGGGTCGCGGGCGGCGAGATCCGCTTCGACGGACAGCGCATCGACAACCTGCCTTACGACGAGATGCGCAAGATCCGCGGGCGCCACATCGGCGCGGTGTTCCAGGACCCGCTGACCTCGCTGAACCCGCTGTACACGATCGGCCAGCAACTGGTCGAGACGATCCAGACCCATCTCGCGCTCGGGCCGAAAGAAGCGCGAGCGCGCGCCGTCAGGCTGCTCGAGGAGACCGGCATCCAGGCCGCCGAGCAGCGCATCGACCAGTACCCGCACCAGTTCTCCGGCGGCATGCGCCAGCGCGTCGTCATCGCGCTCGCGCTTGCCGCCGAGCCCAAGCTGATCGTCGCCGACGAGCCGACCACCGCGCTCGACGTGTCGGTGCAGGCGCAGATCATTTCGCTGCTCAAGCGGCTGTGCAAGGACCACGGCGCGGCAGTGATGCTGGTGACGCACGACATGGGTGTCATCGCCGAAACCTGCGATCGGGTCGCGGTGATGTACGCCGGGCGCATCGCCGAAATCGGCCCGGTGCACGACGTGATTCACGCGCCGGCGCACCCCTACACCGCCGGACTGATGGGCTCGATCCCGGCCATGGACGATCGTGAGTACCTGCTGCAGATCGATGGCGCGATGCCGCGCCTGAACGCGATCCCGCGCGGTTGTGCGTTCAACCCGCGCTGCCCGAAGGTGTTCGACCGCTGCCGCAGCGAGCGGCCCGACCTGCTTCCCGCCGGGGGCAGAAGTCGGGCGGCGTGCTGGTTGCACGACTCGCCAATGAAAGCCGCTGCATGAGCGCCGTGATGCAAGGGCCGCTGGTTCAGGCGCGCAATCTCGCCAAGACCTTCAACGTTTCCGCGCCGTGGCTGAACCGTGTCATCGAGCGCCGGCCCAAGCAGTTCGTGCATGCGGTCGACGGTGTCAGCTTCGCCATCGAACGCGGCAAGACGCTGGCGCTGGTCGGCGAGTCGGGATGCGGCAAGAGCACCGTCGCGCGGCTGCTCGTTGGCTTGTACGCGCCGACGGCCGGCGATGTGCACTTCGACGGCACCGACATCGCCCGCACGCTGGCCGGCAAGGGCGCCGCGCCCTTGCGCCGGCGCATGCAGATGATCTTCCAGGACCCGTATGCGAGCCTGAATCCGCGCTGGAAAGTGCGCGACATCGTCGCCGAACCGCTCAGCGAACACGGCCTGGTGCGCGACGCCGAGGAGCTGAACGCGCGTGTCGCCGAACTGTTGCGCTCGGTGGGCCTGGCGCCGGCCGACATGCTCAAGTTTCCGCACCAGTTCTCCGGCGGCCAGCGCCAGCGCATCTCGATCGCGCGTGCGCTCGCGACCCAGCCCGAGTTCCTGGTCTGCGACGAGCCGACCTCGGCGCTCGATGTCTCGGTGCAGGCGCAGGTGCTCAACATCATGAAGGACCTGCAGCGCAAGCGCGGGTTGACGTATCTGTTCATCTCGCACAACCTGCAGGTGGTGCGGCATGTCAGCGACAGCGTCGGCGTGATGTACCTCGGGCGGCTGGTCGAGCTCGCGGACAAGGCGACACTGTTTGGCGCACCGCGCCACCCCTATACGCGCATGCTGCTCGATGCGATCCCCGACATCCACATGAGCGGGCGTTCACGCACGCCGGTGCGAGGCGAGGTGCCGAATCCGCTGAGCCCGCCGAGCGGCTGTTCGTTCCACCCGCGCTGCCCGCATGCCAACGCACGCTGCAAGGTCGAGCGGCCGGCCCTGTCGACGATCGGCGGCGTGCAGGTTGCCTGCCACGCTGTCGAAGAGGGCCGGATCTAGTCGGGCAACAAGTGCTCGCCGCGGAACAGCTCGCTCGGTTGTTCGCGGTCGCGGATCAGCCAGGCCTGGCCGCCCGACACCATCACTTCGGCGGCGCGGCCGCGCGTGTTGTAGTTGCTCGCCATGCTCATGCAATAGGCACCGGCCGACATGACGGCCAGCAGGTCGCCCTCGCGCACCGCGAGCGCGCGGTCGTGGCCGAGCCAGTCACCTGATTCGCAGACCGGGCCGACGACCTCCCAGGTCTGCACTTCGGCGTCATGCAGCTTGGCCGGCACGATGCCCATCCAGGCCTGGTACATCGCAGGGCGCATCACGTCGTTCATCGCCGCGTCGACGATGCAGAAGTTCTTCGCTTCGCCGGGCTTCAGATACAGCACCTCGGTCGCCACGACGCCGGCGTTGCCGACCAGCGCGCGGCCGGGTTCGAACAGGATCTTGCGGTGCCCGTGGCCGCGTGCGTCGATGCGCGCCAGCAGCGCTGTCACCAGCGCCTGCGCGTCGGGCGGCGTCTCGTCGGCGTAGGTGATGCCGAGGCCGCCACCCAGGTCGAGGTGGTGCAGGCGCAGGCCGTGCGACTCGACCGCTTCGACCAGGTCGAGCACGCGGTCGAGTGCATCGAGATAGGGCCCGGTCTCGGTGATCTGCGAGCCGATGTGGCAGTCGATGCCGACCACCTCGAGCCCCGGCAGCGTCGCGGCGTGCCGGTACACCGCAACGGTGCGCCGATGCGAGATGCCGAACTTGTTGCCCTTCAGCCCGGTCGAGATGTAGGGGTGGGTGCCGGCATCGACATCGGGGTTGACGCGCACGCTGACCCGTGCCGGGCGGCCGGCGGCGCTGGCGAGCGACGACAGCAGGTCGAGCTCGCTTTCGCTCTCGACGTTGAAACACATCACGCCGACTTCGAGCGCGCGCAGCATCTCGGCGCGGGTCTTGCCGATGCCGGAGAACACGACCTTCGCGGGATCGACGCCGGCCGCCAGCACCCGTTCGAGCTCGCCGCCCGAGACGATGTCGAAGCCGCAGCCGGCGTTCTTGAATGTCTGCAGCACGGCGAGGCTCGAATTGGCCTTCATCGCGTAGCACATCAGGTGGTCGCGCCCGGCCAGCGCGCGTTGCCAGCCGGCGAGCGCGTGCAGCATGGCCGACTTCGAGTAGACGAACAGGGGCGTGCCGAAGCGCTGGGCCAGGTCGGCCAGCGGGACGTCGTCGATGAACAGCGTGTCGCCGCGGTAGGCGACATGCGGAGAGCCGGGCAGGGTCATTTTGTGGGGCTGGGCGGAGGCGGGGAGGTGGCCGCGACAGAGGCGGCCGGCGCGGGCGCTGCGAGAGTCAGCGGCCCTTTCTGTCCGCACGCGGACAGCAGCGAGAGCGCGGCGAGCAAAGAGCCTGTTGCCGTCATCGTGACGACTTGCGGGACTAAACTCGGATGGCACTTCAACATCGTTTCGATTCTACCGACCATGTCTTCAGAGATCGTTGCCACGCCGCTGACCGATGCCCAATACCACGCGAAGACGGCGGCCGTGCTCGCGAGTGTCGAGGCGGCGATCGACCGCTGGCTGCAGGACGATGTGGTCGACATCGACTCGCATCGCACCGGCGGGTTGCTCGAGCTGAGCTTTCCGAACGGCAGCGTGATCGTGCTCAACACCCAGCCGCCGCTGCAGGAGCTGTGGATGGCGGCTCGCTCGGGCGGCTTCCACTACAAACACGTGGAAGGCCGCTGGCTCGATCGCGAAGGGCGCGAGTTTTTCGAGCGGCTGTCGAGCTGCGCAACCGAGCAGGCCGGTGTCGCTTTGCGCTTTCCTGGTTAGCCCCCCAGTCGCTTCGCTCCTGCCCCCAAGGGGCGCGCGTCCGCTTGGGAGCGGCCCGGCGCCGTACGCTAGCGCTTGAACAGATCGAGGATGCTCTTGCGCTCGTCTTCGCTGGGCGCGACCGGCAGCTTGTCCTCCAGGCCCACGCTGCCTATCGAGCCGCCGTGGCTGTATTCCTCGTAGTACCACTCGCCGTTCAGGTTGACCACGCCCTCGGGTGCTGACGGCTCCTCGACTGGAACCCCCTTCAGCGCGTAGCCCATGAAGTCGAGCCAGATCGGCAGCGACAGGCCGCCGCCGGTTTCGCGGTCGCCGAGCTTGCGCGGGTTGTCGTAGCCCATCCAGACCACCGCGACCACGTTGTGCTGCCAGCCGGCGAACCAGGCGTCCATCGAATCGTTGGTGGTACCCGTCTTGCCGTAGACGTCGGGCCGCTTCAGCGTGGCCTGGGCACGCGCTGCGGTGCCCGAGCGCGTGACCTCCTGCAGCAGGCTCGTCATGACGAACGCGTTGCGCGCTTCGATCGTGCGCAGCGTCTCGTCGAGCGCCGGCGGCTTGGGCTCGTTGAGCAGCTTGCCCTTCGAGTCGGTGAGCTTGCTGATCAGGTATGGGTTGAGGCGGTAGCCGCCGTTGGCAAACACCGAGTAGGCCGACGCCATCTGCAGCGGCGTCACCGAACCGGCGCCGAGCGCCATCGTCAGGTAGGCCGGATGTTTGTCGGCGTCGAAGCCGAAGTGGGTCGCCCACTCCTGCGCATACGGCGGGCCGATCGAGCGCAGGATGCGGATCGAGATCATGTTCTTCGACTTCGCCAGGCCGCGCCGCAAGGACATCGGCCCGTCGAAGGTGCCGTCGTAGTTCTTCGGTTCCCACGGCTGGCTGCCGGTCGAGCCAGCGTCGAAGAACAGCGGCGCGTCGTTGATCACCGTCGCCGGTGTGAAGCCCTTTTCGAGCGCAGCCGAGTAGATGAACGGCTTGAAGCTCGACCCCGGCTGGCGCCAGGCCTGCGTGACATGGTTGAACTTGCTCTTCTGGTAGTCGAAGCCGCCGACCATCGCGCGCACCGCGCCGGTCCGCGGGTCCATCGCAACAAATGCGCCTTCGACCTCGGGCACCTGCGTGATGGTCCAGTCGCCCTTCGGTCCCTTGACGAGCCGGATCACCGCGCCGGGACGGATCTGCGTTTTCGGGTTGGCCTTTTCCGCCAGGCCCGAGGTGGCCGGCTTCAGGCCCTCGCCGGTGACGCTGACCGACTCGCCGCTTTGCAGCACCGCCACCACTTTCTTCGGCCCGGCCTCGAGCGCGACGGCGGCCTTGATCTCGTCGTTGTCGGGATGGTCGACCAGCGCCTCGGCGACCCGCGCATCGATGTCGCGCGGGTTGGCCGGCAGGTCGATGTAGGCCTCGGGCCCGCGATAGACCTGGCGCCGCTCGAAGTCCATGATGCCTTTGCGCAGGGCCCGGTACGCAACCATCTGCTCGGCCGAGTTGATCGTCAGGTAGACGTTCAGGCCGCGTGTGTAGGCCTCGTCGCCGTACTGGCTGAAGATCAGCTGGCGCGCCGCTTCGGCCACATATTCGGCATGCACCGGCACCTCGGACGGGGCGCGGTACTTCAGCGGCTGCTTGCGCGCCGCGTCGTGCTGCTCGGGCGTGATGAAGCCGTTCTCGAGCATGCGGTCGACGATGTAGAGCTGGCGCACCGTCGCGCGGCGCGGGTTGGCGATCGGGTTGTAGGCCGACGGCGCCTTCGGCAGCCCGGCCAGCATCGCCGCCTCGGCGACCGTCACGTTGTTCAGCGGCTTGCCGAAATAGATCTCGCTCGCCGACGAGAAGCCGTAGGCGCGCTGGCCGAGGTAGATCTGGTTCATGTAGATCTCGAGGATCTGCTCCTTGCTGAGCTGGCTCTCGATCTTCAGCGCGAGCAGGATCTCGTAGATCTTGCGGGTGAAGGTCTTCTCGGTCGACAGATAGAAGTTGCGCGCCACCTGCATCGTGATCGTCGAGGCGCCCTGGCTCTTGCCGGTTTCGCCGAAGTTCGCGAGGCCGGCGCGAATGACGCCGATGTAGTCGACCCCGCTGTGCTGATAGAAGCGCGCGTCTTCGATCGCCAGCACGGCGTCCTGCATGACCTTCGGAATCTGCTTGATGGGCGTGAAGTTGCGTCGCTCTTCGCCGAACTCGCCGACCAGCACCCCGTCGGCCGAGAAGATACGCATCGGCAGCTTGGGCCGGTAGTCGGAGAGGCCGCTGATCTCGGGCAAGTTGGGGTAGGCAACTGCGAGCGCGATCGCGACCACCATCAGCAGCGACAGCGTCGCCGCCGCGGCCAGGCCGAGCAGCCACAACACGGTGCGGATCAGCCATTGGCCCCAGGGCGGAAGGGATGAGGCAGCCCGCACGGGCGGCGATTCGCTGGCGGACTCGGTGGCGTCGCGCTCGGATGAACTCATGGAACTCCAAAGGTGCTGCGACGAATTATAGGAAGGCGGTTACAGGTGAATCGGGGCGAACGTGAACTGGTTGGCAACCAAGCGTGAAGGGGGCTCAGGGTTGTCCCCAAAACGTGCCCGAATCAGTTACGAACACGTCAGCGTTTCGCAACGAGGATGAGTTGTGAGAATCGGAAATATCTTTGTGACTCAAAGGCTTTACTGCTAGCATTGAAGTAACTTATTAACAGTCCAGCGCATTCTGTGGCGCGCTCGGGAGACAGCGTTGTGAGCTTTCTGGACACCTTGTTGGGGCGCAAGCATCCGCCAATGATTGGGCTGGACATCAGCTCGTCCAGCGTCAAATTGGTCGAACTTTCTCAGGATGCAACAGGCGAATACACCCTGGAGCGTTTTGCCGCGGAAAGTTTCGAAAAGGGCTGGATCACCGACGGCCAGATCGAGAAGTTCGACGAGGTCGCCGACGCCGTCAAGCGCGTCGTCAGCAAGAGCGGCACCAAGACCAAGAACGTTGTGATGGCGATGCCGCAATCGGCGGTCATCACCAAGAAGATCATGCTTCCGGCGGGCCTGCGCGAGGAAGAGCTCGAGCTTCAGGTCGAGTCCGAAGCCAACCAGTACATCCCGTTCTCGCTCGACGAGGTGAGCCTCGACTTCTGCGTCATCGGGCCCAGCCCGACCTCGGTCGGCGATGTCGAGGTGCTGATCGCCGCGTCGCGCAAGGACCGCGTGCAGGACCGCCAAGGCCTGGCTGAAGCGGCCGGCCTGAAGCCGGTGGTGCTCGATATCGAATCGCATGCGTCGCGCCTCGCGATGAGCCGCGTCGTGGCGACGCTGCCCAACGAAGGCAAGGACGCGCTGGTTGCGCTGTTCGAGATCGGCGCCGACACCACGAGCCTGAAGGTGCTGCGCGACGACGAGATGCTGTACGACCGCGACCAGGCCTTCGGCGGCTCGCAGCTGACCCAGCTCATCTCGCGTCAGTACGGCTTCTCGTTCGAAGAGGCCGAGCAGAAGAAGCTCGCCGGTGACCTGCCCGACGACTACGAGACCTCCATCCTCGCGCCCTTCGTCGACAGCCTGTCGCAGGAAATCGGCCGCGCGCTGCAGTACTTCTTCACCAGCACGCCGCACCACAGGGTCCACTACGTGATGCTGGCGGGCGGCACGGCCACTCTGCCGGGACTGAAGGACCGCGTCACCGAGCTCACCGGCTTCGCCTCGATGGTGGTCAACCCCTTCGACAACATGAAGCTCGGCGGCGCGGTGCGTGAGAGCAAGCTGCGCCGCGAGGCGCCGTCGTACCTGACGGCCTGCGGCCTGGCGATGCGGAGGTTCCTGCAGTGATCCTCATCAACCTGCTCCCGCACCGCGAAGAGCGGCGGCGGCGGCGCAAGACGGCGTATTTCTTGGGGCTCGGTCTGGCGGCGGCCGCCGGCTTGGCGGTCGTGGGCATCTGGTACCTCGTGCTGCAGCAGTTGACGTCGAGTCAGCAGGAGCGCAACACCTTCCTCACCGGCGAGATCAAGAAGCTCGAAGTGCAGATCAAGGACATTGCGTCGCTGAAGAGCGAGATCGAATCGCTGAAGGCGCGCCAGAAGGCGGTCGAAGACCTGCAGATCGATCGCAACGTGCCGGTGCACGTGCTCAACGAACTCGTCAAGCAGACCCCCGAAGGGGTCTACCTGACCTCGGTCAAGCAAGACGGCCAGATGCTGACGGTGAGCGGCATTGCGCAGACCAACGAACGTGTCTCCGAGCTGTTGCGCAACACGGCCAACAACTCCGAGTGGCTGGTCAAGCCCGACCTGGTCGAGATCAAGGCCTCGACCGTGCAGGCGGCGAACAAGGAGCAAAAGCGCCTGTTCGACTTTTCAGTGCGGCTCAGCGTGAAGCGGCCGCTGGAAAAGACCGCCGAACCCGTTGCCGCGCCCGGCGCCGCGGCGAGCGCGCCGCCGGCTGCTGCGGCGAAGAAGGCCTGAAGGTCGATATGGCCCAAAAACCCATCAACGTCGACTTGAACTCGGTCTTCGAAAGTGCGGCGTCGCAGTTTCGCGGACTCAATCCGAATGAGCCGGGCCAATGGCCCATGTTGCCCAAGATCGTCACCTGGGCGGTGCTTGCGGTGGCGGTGATCGTGGTCGGCTGGTTCTTGCTGCTGTCGACGGCCGACGAGGAGCTGCAGACCCAGCGCACCAAGGAGCCGGCCCTCAAGGCCGACTATCGCAGCAAGCTCGGCCAGGCAGTGAACCTGGGCGAGTTGCGCAAGCAGAAGCTGCAGGTCGAAGAGTACGTGACCCAGCTCGAGAAACAGCTGCCGGGCAAGGCCGAGATGGACGCGCTGCTGTCCGACATCAACACCGCGGGGCTGGGCCGCGGCCTGCAGTTCGAGCTGTTCCGCCCCGGCCAGGTGGTGGTGAAGGACTACTACGCCGAGCTGCCGATTTCGATCAAGGTCACGGGCCGCTACCACGACATCGGCGCGTTCGCCGCCGATGTGGCCAACCTTTCGCGCATCGTCACCTTGCACAACATGAACCTTTCCGCGGTTCGAGAGGCCAACCGCGACGGCTCGCTGACGATGGAAGCCATCGCGCGCACCTATCGCTACCTCGACCCCACCGAAGTCGACCTCGTGAAGAAAAACGCCGCCAAGCCGGGGGCCAAGAAATGAGCGCCGCCTGGAGCGCTCGTTTTCTGCTGGCTGCATGTGCGGCTTCGATGCTGGTCGCCTGCACCGGCGAGCAGGACGAGCTGCAGCAGTGGATCGAGCAGCAAAAGCGCGAGGTCAAGCCCAGCGTTCTGCCCTTGTCGGCGCCGAAGAAGTTCGACCCGCAGCCGTATCTGTCCATCACCGGCGTCGAGCCCTTCAGCTCGCAAAAGCTCACCGTCGCGCTGAAGCAGGAGGCGCGTCAGCCGAATTCGCTGCTGGCGGCCGAGATCAACCGCCGCAAGGAGCCGCTCGAGGCCTATCCGCTCGACAGCATGTCGATGGTCGGCAGCGTCACGAAAAACGGCAGGCCGTATGCGCTGCTCAAGGTCGAGAACCTGCTGTACCAGGTGAAGGTCGGCGACTACGCCGGGCAGAACTACGGAAAGATTACCAAGATCACCGAGACCGACGTGACCCTGAGAGAGATCGTTCAGGACGCGGCAGGCGAATGGATCGAGCGCAGCGGAACGCTCCAGCTCCAGGAGAGAGCGCGATGAACAAGCAGGAGACAGGAATGATGGGCAATTGGCGGGCTCTGATCGTGGCGCTCGCGACGCTGTTGGGCGCATCGATGCCGGTGCTGGCACAAAACGCCATCCAGTCCATCAACAGCACGCAGCAGGCCGGTGTCGAGGTGGTTCGCATCGAACTCTCCGAAGCCCTGACGGCGGTGCCCAACGGGTTCGCGGTCCAGACGCCGCCGCGCGTCGCGATCGACTTGCCGGGAGTGACGAACGCGCTTGGCAAGAGCGTTGTCGAAGTCAACCAGGGCAACCTGCGGTCGATCAATGTGGCCCAGTCGGGCGACCGGACCCGGCTGGTGCTGAACCTGCGGCAGGCCGCGAACTACCGGGCCAGTCTGGAGGGCAAGTCTTTGCTGATCGTGCTCGAGTCGACGGCCAGCGCTGCGGCGGTCGGCACCGGGACCGCCGCCGAACCGGTCCACTTTGCGCCCAGCCTGAACCGCACCAGCGTGGCCTTGAAGGGCATCGACTTCCGGCGCGGCGCCGACGGTGCCGGCCGCGTGGTCGTCGACCTGCCGAACAACCAGGTCGGGGTCGACATTCGCCAGCAGGGCCACAGCCTGGTGGTCGAGTTCCTGCGTTCGACGCTGCCCGACAGCCTGCACCGCAAGCTCGATGTGTCCGACTTCGGCACCCCGGTCCAGACGGTCACGACCTCGCAAAACGGCGACCGCGTCCGCATGGTGGTCGAGCCGCGCGGCAACTGGGAACACAGCGCCTATCAAAGCGACAACCAGTTCGTGCTCGAGGTCCGCACGCAAAAGGTCGACCCGAACAAGCTGACGCAGGGCCCGGGCTATGCCGGCGAGAAGCTGTCGCTCAACTTCCAGAACATCGAAGTCCGCGCCTTGCTCCAGGTGATCGCCGACTTCACGAACTTCAACGTGGTGACAAGCGACACCGTGACCGGCAACGTCACGCTGCGCCTGAAAGACGTGCCCTGGGACCAGGCGCTGGACATCATCATGCAGGCCAAGGGACTGGGCCTGCGCAAGTCAGGCAACGTGATCTGGATTGCACCGAAGGACGAGCTCGCGGCGAAGGAAAAGGCTGACCTGGAGTCGAAGCTTCAGATTGCTGCCCTCGAGCCGGTGCGCACACAGTCGTTCCAACTCAACTACACGAAGGCTGAAGAAGTGGCCAAGGGACTGACAGGCCAATCGTCCACCGGTGGCTCGACCGGTACGACAACCACGCGAATACTTTCGGCCCGCGGAAGTGTGATGGCCGAGACGCGCACGAACCAGTTGTTCGTCAACGACACTCCCTCGAAGCTCGAAGAGATTCAAGCACTCATCGCGCAGATCGATATACCGGTCAGGCAAGTGTTGATTGAAGCGCGGATTGTCGAAGCGGACGACACGTTCGGCCGCTCGTTGGGCGTGCGTTTGGGCGGTGTCGACCTGCGCGGAATTCGCGGCGGCGTGCCTGGCTACGGAGTCGGTGGCGACAACCGCATCACGGTCGGCGGCAATATGAATGCCGTCGGCGGACAGACGGGGCAGACCGGGTCTCCCGTCTTCAGCGACACGCAGTTCGTAAACTTGCCGGCGACGTCTCAAGGCGGCTTCAGCCCCGCCACGCTGGCTGTCTCGTTGTTCGGAGCCACCGCCAACCGTTTCCTGAATCTCGAGATCTCGGCCCTTGAAGCCGACGGCCGCGGCAAGGTCGTGTCCAGCCCGCGGCTCATCACCGCCGACCAGATCAAGGCGATGATCCAACAGGGCACGCGGGTGCCGTTCCAGCGCGCCACGTCAAGCGGTGCGACGTCGATCGAATTCGTCGACGCGACGCTCAAGCTCGAGGTTACGCCGCAGATCACCCCCGAGGGCAGCGTTCTGCTCGACGTCGAAGTTCACAAGGACAGCCTGGGTGCGGCAAGCCAGGGTGTCTTCAGCATCAACACGAAGAGCGTCAAGACGCAGGTGCTGGTCGAGAACGGTGGCACCGTCGTGATCGGCGGGATCTTCGAGCAGACCGAACGTGAAGACGTGAGCAAGGTGCCGGTCTTGGGCGATGTGCCGTATCTGGGCAATCTGTTCAAGACCCGGACCAAGATCCTCAACAAGACCGAATTGTTGATTTTTCTCACGCCGAAAGTCGTTACCGATCGGTCGGCTGCGCGATAGATGCGCCGATACTGCTACGAGCAACCGCACGCAATTTGACAGCGATCATGCAGGAGTTGGTGGAATGAGATTGATTCAAGGGATGGTTGCGCTGCTCGCGGGCGCGATGATGCTTGCTTGCGGTGGCGGCGGGGGGGACGCTGGAACGTCACCGTTCCCCGGAGGTCCTGGCAACCCAGGCGGCGCCCCATCAATTTCGCTGACGCTCAGTTCGACCACGGTGACTGCCGGAGCGCCCGCCACGGTGTCGGCGGTCGTCAAGGACGGCACAGGAGCCGGCGTTCCCGGCCAGTTGGTCAACTTCAGTACCGTCGGTGGACTCGGTGCGTTCAGCGTGAGTTCCGCCTTGACTGACGCTACCGGAACGGCTGCGGTGTCCTTGTCTCCTGCATCATCAACGACCACCGGCGCCGACGAGGTCGTGGCGTCCGCGACAGTCGGCGGCGTGGCCGTTGCGGCCCGAGCCGGGTTCCAACTGACCGCGACCACCGTCTCCATCTCGAGTTTCACGTCCGACGTCGCGTCGTTGAGCGCCTATGGGCAGACAACGCTGACGGTCGTTCTCGCCGGAGCTCCCGTGGCCACGCCGGTCAGCATTGCCGTTTCGTCGGCCTGCGTGGCAAAGGGTAAAGCCACATTGACGCCCGCTTCGGCCACCACATCCACTGGCAGCGCCACGTTTACCTACCGCGATCAGGGCTGCGGGTCGACCGACGCGACTGACTCCCTCCAAGCTTCCGTGACCGGAACGGCTGCGACAGCTTCGCTGAGTCTCGGACTCACATCGCCGAGCGTGTCCAGCATCACCTTCGTCTCCGCCTCATTCCCAACGATCTACCTCAAGGGTTCGGGATTCAACGAGACATCCGAGTTGACGTTCCAGATTCGGGATACCGCGGGCAATGGCCTGGCCAATCAGAGCGTCCTGCTCGAACCGACCACTCTGACCGGCGGCTTGACGCTGGATGGAGGATCGTCGTCGGTCACGAAGCTGAGCGACAGCAACGGCAACGTCATCGTACGAATCAATTCGGGTACCGTGCCGACACCAGTGCGCATCCGGGCTTCGCTGACCAGTGACCCTACGGTCTCCACTGTGTCGAGCAATCTGGCGATCGCGGTCGGCTTGCCCGCGCAGCTCAACTTCTCGTTGTCTCAAGGAACGAAGAACATCGAGGGATACGACCTCGACGGGACGGCGAACACGTACAACATCATCGCGTCGGACCGTCTCGGCAACCCAGTACCTGACGATACGGCGGTCAACTTCATCACCGAAGGAGGCCAAGTCGAAGCGATCAAGTTTACGAAGACCGTGTCGGGCCTTGCCCGTGCGACCGCCAACTTCCTCTCTTCAGAACCGAGACCGATCGATGGGCGTGTCACCATCCTGGCTTACGCACTCGGCGAGGAATCCTTCCTCGACACCAATGGCAACAACGTTCACGACGCGGGCGAGGACTTCCAAGACCTGGGGAACGTGTTTCTTGACCGCCTGTATGACGGGTTCTACGCCGCAGCTTCCGATCAGTTCATCTCGCTTTCGATCAGTGGTAACACTGCTTGTGCCCCTGCCAACTCCTCGCTGCTTGAGTTGAACAGGTCGATTCCCTCGATAGCCACCACTTGCGACGGCGTCTGGGGTCGGGCTTATGTTCGCCGGGCAATCGAGACGGTCTTCTCCACCTCTACCGCGGGACCGCTGTGGTTCTCCAAGCCGGCCAACCTGTACAACACGAGCGTTGCCGCCTGTACCGCGAGTGTGAGCAGCCTGATCGTTGGGTATGCGTCCGACGCGGCCATCAACGATACGTTCTACGCATTTGGTGACGGCGAACTCTATGGGGTCCCCGGCGCCAGCGTCCTGTCGTTCTTGGTGGCGGACGCCAATCCGGTGCGACTCAATCCGATGGCTGCTGGTACGGCGATATCGGTGAGCGCCACGACCGGATTGAGTGCGAAGGTCGAAGGGGGGACGCCGGTGCCGAGCACGCTCGAGGCAACCTTCGCGAGCATCAGCTATGAGTTCACTACAGCGGCTGCCGGCACTATCACCGTGACCTTCGCTTCTCCCAGCGGATTGCGGACTTCCGTCGGCTTGTTCCTCTCCACCGGCGCAGCGCCTGGCACACGAGTTTTGTGCCCCTGATCAGCCTTGTTGGCCTGCCCGGCGGTGGCAAGTCCACCGTCGGCCGACAGTTGGCGCGACGCCTAGGGCTGCCCTTCACCGATTCCGACTCGGTCATAGAGCAGCGCATTCACGAGCCGATCCGCAGCTTCTTCGAGCGTGAGGGCGAACTGGCCTTTCGTGACATCGAGCAGCAGGTGATCGCCAAGCTTTGCGGTTCTGCGCCCGGCGTGTTGGCGACCGGAGGTGGCGTCGTCGTGCGCGAAGCGAACCGCAGCGCGCTGCGCGAGGCGTCGACGGTGGTCTACCTGCGCTCGACGCCTGAAGAACTGTTCCGCCGTTTGCGGCACGACACCCAACGCCCTCTGCTCCAGGTCGCGGACCCCCTGGCGCGTCTGCGCCACCTGCATGCCGAACGCGACCCGCTCTACCTCAAGACCGCGCACTTCATCATCGAGACCGGGCGCCCTTCAGTGCCGATGCTTGTCAACATGATCCTGATGCAGCTCGAACTTGCGGGGCTGGTCGATCCGAGTGCGGTGCCATCGCCGGTGAATCCGCCTGGGGCCGCATAAGCTGCGCGACCGTACACTTCGGGCATGACCTTGCCCGCCCACGAACGCGTTCGCATCGACCTCGCCGAGCGCAGCTATGAAATCCACATCGGTGCCGGCCTGCTCGGCCGCTCCGAGTCCTATGCCGATCTGCCCGCAGGCGGCGACGCGCTCATCGTGACCAACACGACGGTCGGCCCGCTGTACGTGCCGGCCCTGCAAAACGCACTGGCGCCGAGCTACCGGCGCATCCACCTGGTGGAGCTTCCCGATGGCGAAGCGCATAAGGACTGGGCGACGCTGAACCTCATCTTCGACGCGCTGCTCGGCGCCGGCTGCGACCGCAAGACCACCGTGTTCGCGCTCGGCGGCGGCGTGGTCGGCGACATGGCCGGCTTCGCCGCCGCCTGCTACATGCGCGGCGTGCCCTTCGCTCAGGTGCCCACGACCCTGCTCGCCCAGGTCGACTCGTCGGTCGGCGGCAAGACGGCGATCAACCACCCGTTGGGCAAGAACATGATCGGCGCGTTCTACCAGCCGCTGCTGGTGATCGCCGACCTCGACACGCTGGCGACCCTGCCGCAACGCGAGCTCAGCGCCGGCTTGGCCGAGGTCATCAAGTACGGCCCGATCGCCGACGAGACCTTCTTGGTCTGGCTCGAAGCCAACCTCGACCGGCTGCTGGCGCGCGACCCGGCGGCGCTCGCCCACGCCGTCAGGCGATCCTGCGAGATCAAGGCCTGGGTGGTGGGGCAGGACGAACGCGAGTCCGGCCTGCGCGCGATCCTCAACTTCGGCCACACCTTCGGCCATGCGATCGAAGCCGGGCTCGGCTACGGCGAGTGGCTGCATGGTGAAGCGGTGGGCTGCGGCATGGTGATGGCGGCCGACCTGTCCTTGCGCCTCGGCATGATCGCGCCCGAGCAGAATCAACGGCTGGCGCGCCTGATCGAACGCGCCGGCTTGCCGGTGCGTGGACCCGCACTCGGCGTGGCGCGCTACCTGGAGTCGATGCGGCTCGACAAGAAGTCCGAGGCCGGCGAGATCCGCTTCGTCTTGCTCGACGGCCCGGGCCGCGCCACGCTGCGCAGCGCGCCCGACGCCGTGGTGGCGGGCGTGATCGAAGCGCACACCCACTAGCCGCAGCGCCGGGCCGACGATGCTCCAGCCCGGCGCCAGCCGACCCGAAGCGAGCCGGGGCCGGCGCTACCCCGAAGTGCCTGCGCCGACGCGCAACGAGTTCCAGCGCGACCGCGACCGCATCGTGCACAGCACGGCGTTTCGCCGCCTCGTCTACAAAACCCAGGTCTTCCTCAACCACGAGGGCGACCTGTTTCGAACCCGCATGACGCACTCGCTGGAGGTCGCGCAGATCGGTCGCTCGATCGCGCGCAGCGTGGGCCTGCACGAAGACCTGGTCGAAGCGATTTCGCTCGCCCACGACCTCGGCCACACGCCGTTCGGTCATGCCGGGCAGGATGCGCTCAACGAGTGTCTGCTGCAGGCCGACCCAGGTTCCGAGGGCTTCGAGCACAACCTGCAAAGCCTGCGCGTCGTCGATGAGCTCGAGGAACGTTATCCGAGCTACGACGGCCTGAACCTGAGCTTCGAAACCCGCGAGGGCATTCTCAAGCACTGTTCGCGCCGCAGTGCGCAGCGCCTCGATGCGAGCGAGCCCGGCGGGGTGGCGCGGCGTTTCCTCGATCGCACCCAGCCGAGCCTGGAAGCGCAGCTGTGCAACCTGGCCGACGAGATCGCCTACAACGCGCACGACATCGACGACGGCGTGCGCTCCGGGCTGCTGGCGCTGCCGCAGTTGCGCGAGGTGCCGCTGTTCGAGCGCATCGAGCAGACCACGCTGGCCGACTTTCCGCAGATCGGCGGGCGCCGCCTGCTGTTCGAAGTGATTCGCCGCATGCTGTCGCAGCAGATCTACGACGTGATCGCGACCACCCGGTCGGCACTCGTGCAGGCCGCGCCGCGCAGCGCCGACGAGGTGCGCCGGCTGCCGGTGCTGGTCGCATTCAGCGACCCGATGAAGCAGCAAAGCGTCGAGCTCAAGCGCTTCCTGCGCGACAACCTGTACCGCCACCCGCAGGTGCTCGCCACCACCGACCAGGCCAAGGACGTGGTGCGCGAGCTGTTCGCGGCCTATCTCGCGGCGCCGGCCGAACTGTCGGCTGCGATCGCAGGCAACGCCACGCCGCGCCGCATCGCCGACTACGTTGCCGGCATGACCGACCGCTTCGCCTTGCGCGAGCACCAGCGCCTGACCGGACGCACGCTGTTCAGCGCGACATATTGACGCGGCACGCGTCGGCTGCGTCCCCGCACAGGGGCGGACGCCAGGTTCGGCCGCCTAGAATTGAAGACGATTCCGCTGGAGAAGAGCATTCGCCCTGTGCACGCAGCCCACATCACGCTTGGCGGCCTCGTTGACGAGCAGGCTGCCAGGCACCCGGACGCCCTCGCCATCCTCGCCCCCGGGCGCGCACCGCTGAGTTATCGCGGCTTGCGCGAGCAGGTCCGCGCGATGTCCGAGCTGCTCGCATCGATGGCTGTCACGCCGTCGACGCGGGTCGCGCTCGTGCTTCCAAACGGACCCGAGATGGCGTCGGCCTTTCTCGGCGTCGCGGCATGTGCAACCTGCGCTCCCTTGAACCCCGCCTACCAGGCCAGCGAGTTCCGCTTCTACCTCGAGGATCTGGGCGCGCGCGTCGTCGTGATGCGCAAGGGCGACAACGGCCCGTTGCGCAAGCTTGCGGCCGAGATGGGGCTCGCACTGGTCGAGGTGGACAGCGACCCGGCGTTGCCGGCAGGGCGGTTCCGCCTGACCACGACAGCGCCCGCCGGCGCCGAATCGCGAGGCGACTCCGCGCCGGACGACGTCGCCCTGATCCTGCACACCTCGGGCACGACCGCGCGGCCGAAGATCGTTCCGTTGAGCCACGCCAACCTCATCGCGTCGGCCCGCAACATCGCGCGCCACCTGGCGTTGCAACCGGCCGACCGTTGCCTGAACGTGATGCCGCTGTTCCACATCCACGGGCTGGTGGCGGCACTGCTGGCCTCAATGGCGAGCGGCGCCAGTGTCGTCTGCACGCCGGGTTTTGCAGCCCCTGGCTTCTTCGACTGGATCGCCGAATTCGAGCCGAGCTGGTACACGGCCGTGCCGACCATCCACCAGTCGGTGCTCGCGCAAGGCGCGCTGTACCGGCAGCGCTCACCACGGCATCAGTTCCGATTCGTGCGCTCGTCGTCCGCGGCGCTGCCGCCCAAGACCTTCGAGCAGCTGCAGGCGCTGATGGGCGCGCCGGTCGTCGAGGCCTACGGCATGACCGAAGCGTCGCACCAGATGGCCAGCAACCCGCTGCCGCCGGGTCGGCGCAAGGCCGGGTCGGTCGGTGTCGCGGCGGGCGTCGACATCGCGCTGATGGATGAAACGGGCCGCTTGCTGGCGCCCGGCGCCACCGGCGAGATCGTGATTCGCGGAGCCGGCGTCACCTCGGGCTACGAAAGCAACCCGGACGCAAACGCCAAGTCCTTCGTCGACGGCTGGTTCCGCACCGGCGACCAGGGGCGCGTCGACGCCGAGGGTTACCTGTACATCTCGGGCCGGCTGAAGGAGATCGTCAACCGCGGTGGCGAGAAGGTCTCGCCGCGCGAGGTCGACGAAGCGCTGCTCGAACATCCGGCGGTCGCGCAGGCGGTGGCCTTTGCGCTGCCGCATCCGACGCTGGGCGAGGACCTGGTGGCGGCGGTGGTGCTGCGCGACGGCGCGTCGGACGACGAGGCGGCGTTGCGCAGCTTCCTGTTCGCGCGCCTCGCCGGCCACAAGGTGCCGTCGGCCATCGTGTTCGTCGATGCCATCCCCAAGGGCGCGACCGGCAAGGTCCAGCGCAGCAGCCTGCACGAGAAGCTCGGCGGCCTGATCGCCAGGCCCTTCGTCGCGGCGCGAAACGATGTCGAGCGTTCGCTCGAAGCGATCTTCAGCGAGGTTCTGGTCCATGCCCCGGTCGGCGTGCACGACAACTTCTTCGCCCTCGGCGGCGACTCGCTGAAGGCCGCGCGCGTGATGTCGCGCATCACCGCCCAGCATGGCGTCGACCTGGCGCTGCCCTTGCTGTTCAGGCACCCGACGATAGGCGGCTTGGCCGCGGAGCTGGAAGCGGCGAAGCGCGCGGCCGACGGCTGGGCGCAGCGACTCGAAGCCGAGATCGATCAGATGTCCGACGACGAAGTCGCGCGCCTGCTCGCCGACGAGGAATCGCGCGACGCGAGCGCGCGCGGCTGAGAGGCCGCAGCTTCGTCACCATGAAGCACCCCGACGAGTTTCCGGGACCCGGCACCACGCCCGAGGGTGGGTCTGCGCGCGAGCGCTTGCTGGCATTGCGGCTGCGCCAGCGCGCGCTCGCCGCCGGCCCGGCCCTGACGCGCCGGTCGCGTGACGCGCCGACCCCGCTGTCGTATGCCCAGGAAGGCCTGTGGTTCCTCGAGC
>Ga0209515_10002218_pt1 | contig 30335 bp, 28 predicted proteins | sample Subgroupgradi54m_FD_187454 | JGI IMG/M metagenome (GOLD analysis project Ga0209515, IMG submission 187454) | Subsurface groundwater microbial communities from S. Glens Falls, New York, USA - GMW60B uncontaminated upgradient, 5.4 m (SPAdes)... ... | reverse complement strand
CTCGGCCGCGACGACGGCGGCACGGCGCGCATGCGCCTGCCCGAAGGTGGCCTGGAGCGCCTGGCTGCCTGGGGCGAGCTGCCGCTGCCGCCCTATATCGCGCGCCCGGAAGGCCTCTCCGACGCCGACGCCGAGCGCTACCAGACCGTCTACGCGTGCGCACCTGGCTCGGTCGCCGCGCCCACCGCCGGCCTGCACTTCACGCCCGAGCTGCTCGCCGCCGCCGCCGCACGTGGTATCGAGCGGGCCGCGGTCACGCTGCACGTGGGCCTGGGCACGTTCGCGCCCATCCGCGTCGACGATACCGCCGAGCACGTCATGCACGTCGAGCGCTACGACGTGCCCGCCGCGACGGCCGCCGCCATCGCCCGCGCGCGCGTCGAGAGCCGCCCCATCGTCGCCATCGGCACCACCGTGGCGCGCACGCTCGAGGCGGCCCACGACGACGCCAGCGGCGCGCCGCGTCCCGGCCCGGGCGCCACCCAGCTCTTCATCACGCCCGGCTACCGCTTCCGCGCGGTCGACTGGCTGGTGACCAACTTCCACCTGCCGCGCTCGACGCTGCTCATGCTGGTGTCGGCGTTCGCCGGGCGCGAGCGCGTGCTCGCCGCCTACCGCGCCGCCGTGGCCCAGCGTTACCGCTTCTTCAGCTACGGCGACGCCATGCTGCTGCAGAAAGACCCTCCATCGTGAGCACTCCCGAGTTCTCCTTCCGTGTGCTCGCGCAGAAGGGCAAGGCGCGCGCCGGCGTGATCCGCACGCCCCACGGCGAGATCGAGACGCCCATCTTCATGCCCGTAGGCACGGCCGGCACGGTCAAGGGTCTCACCGTCGACGAGCTGGCCGCGCCGCCGCTCGACGCGCGCATCATCCTGGGCAACACCTACCATCTATCGCTGCGCCCGGGCACCGAGGTGGTCGCGGCCCACGGCGGCCTGCACAAGATGATGGCCTGGAACCGCCCCATCCTGACCGACTCGGGCGGCTTCCAGGTGTTCTCCCTGGCCGCGCTGGGCAAGATCGACGACGACGGCGTCACCTTCCGCTCGCACATCGACGGCGCCAAGCTGCGCCTGACGCCCGAACGATCGATCGAGATCCAGGCCACGCTCGGCTCCGACATCGCCATGGCCTTCGACGAATGCCCGGCCGGCGACGCGCCGCCCGAGGTGGTCGCGCACGCGCTCCGCCGCACCACCGCGTGGGCCGCGCGCTGCCTGGCCGCACCGCGCGCGCCCGGCCAGGCGCTCTTCGGCATCGTCCAGGGCGGCACCGACGTGGCGTTGCGCCGCCGCCACCTGGGCGAGATCGCCGCCATGGATTTCGACGGCATCGCCATCGGCGGCCTCTCGGTGGGCGAGGCGCCCGCCGAAATGTACCGGATTCTCGATGAGTTCGCCCACGAGCTGCCCGCCGAACGGCCGCGCTACCTGATGGGCGTGGGCACGCCCGACGACATCCGACGCGCGGTCGCGGCCGGCATCGATATGTTCGACTGCGTCATGCCCACGCGCAACGCGCGCAACGGCATGCTGTTCACGTCGCAAGGCAAGGTGGTCATCTCGAACGCCAGGCACCGCATGGACACCGGGCCACTCGATCCGGATTGCCCCTGTGACGCTTGCGCTCGCTATTCGCGGGCTTACCTTCGCCACCTGTTCATGGCGCAGGAGCTGCTCTACATGAGGCTTGCCAGTCTCCACAACCTGACGCATTACCTGCGTGTGGTGCGCGCGTTGCGCGCCGAAATCCTGGCCGGGTGAGCCATGGCTCGGGGTGGGCGACAGCGCCGAAATAGCGGTAATCACGGCTTGACGCGCCTTGACCCGGGTGGTACGACACCGCGTCTTTTCGAGCACAGGGAGTTTTTCCTTTGAACCAACTGCAACTCGTTCTCGCCATGATCGCCGAGCAGGCTGCGCCTGCTGCGGGCGGCAATGGCGCGGCGGCCCCTCCGGCCGGTGGTTGCGCAGGAGGTGGCATGCAATCCCCGATCGTGATGATGGGTCTCATGTTCGTGGTCTTCTACTTCCTGCTCATCCGTCCGCAGCAGAAGAAGGCCAAGGAACACACCAAGATGCTCGAGGCGCTCAAGAAGGGTGATCAGGTCATCACGCGTGGCGGGATGATCGGCAAGGTGTCGGGCGTGCAGGACAACATCCTGGTACTCGAAGTCCAGGAGAAGGTCCGCGTCCGTGTGCTCAAGAGCTACGTCGAGGGCAAGTTGCAGGAGGGCTCGGCAACCGCCGCGGCATCCGGCAAGTCCGAGACGGCCGAATCCAAGAACTAGCGCCCCGCAAGGTCAACACTCGCCATGGATCGTTCGCTTCGCCTGAAATCGCTGTTCCTGTTCACGCTCGTGGTTCTGAGCGTGCTCTACCTCATGCCCTCGACGGGCCAGAAGCTGCCTCCCTGGTACGAGAAGGTCTTCTCGAACAAGGTGGAGCTCGGCCTCGATCTGCAGGGCGGCCTGCACATCGTCTATGGCGTCGATCTCGATCGCGTCATCGACGACAAGGCGGGCGAGATCAAGCGTGATCTCGACGAGCGCCTGGCCGAGGCCAAGATCAAGGCCGAGATCAAGACGCCGCGTTCGCCCATCGGCTCGGTCTTCGTCATCGTCGAGAAGCCCGAAGACAAGGCCAAGATCGACAGCAAGCTGCTCGCCGACTACAGCGACTCGCTCGACCGCGTGAGCTGCCCGTCGACGCTCCCCGCCGATCGCGCCGTGTGTCTGCGGGTGTCCTCCGACTACGCCGACAAGATCCAGAAGTCGGCCATCGACCAGGCCATCAAGACCATCAAGGATCGCGTCGACCGCTTCGGCATCGCCGAGGCCAGCGTGGTGCGCAAGGGCTACCAGATCATCGTCGAGCTGCCCGGCGCCGACAAGGCGGGCATCGAGCGCCTCAAGCGCATCATCGACCGCACCGCGCTGCTCGAGTTCAAGGTCGTGCAGAACGACAACCCGTACATGGGTCAGGTCAAGAACCACGTCGACAACGACCCCAAGGCCAAGGAACTGGGCATCACGGTCGAGCCGGATCAGTGGGAGACCGAGAAGAACGGCGTGATGCACGACTGGTACCTCAAGGCCAAGGACGCCACGCCCGTGCTGCCCACCGCCGAGGCGGCCCTGCATGGTTGCGTCGACGAGAAGAACAAGCAGTCGGAAGGCTTCTACAAGTGCCCGCTCAGCGGCCGCAAGATCCTGGAAGACTACGTCGCCAAGCTGCCGCCCGAGCTGGCGGTGCCGGGCGACTCGCAGCTCAGCTACGAGAAGGAGCAGCGCGACGCCGACACGGCCGCTCTGACCAAGACCACGCCCGAGATGACCTGGCGCAGCTACCTGGTCAACCGCACCGCGCAGCTCACCGGCACGGGCGTCTCGCAGGCCGACGTGACCTGGAACCCGACCACCAACCGTCCCGAGGTGCTGGTCTCGTTCAACCGCAAGGGCGGTCGTGACTTCGCCGACCTGACCACCAAGAACGTCGGCCGCAAGATGGCCATCATCCTGGACGAGGAAGTCAGCTCGGCGCCCCACATCGTGGGTCCCATCACCGGCGGCAAGTCGACCATCAGCATGGGTGGCGGTCGTGACAACGCCAAGGTGCAGAAGGACGCGCAGGACCTGGTCAACGTGCTGCGCACCGGCGCGCTGCCCGCGCCGCTCAAGCAGGAGTCGGAGTCGCAGATCGGCGCGACCCTGGGTCAGGACGCCATCGAGCGCGCCCAGCTGTCCATGATCGTCGGCGCGCTCATCGTCATCGCGATGATGATCTACTTCTATCGCCTCTCCGGCGTCATCGCCAACGTCGCGATGGTGCTCAACATCGTGTTCCAGGTGGCCATCCTCGCCATGTTCCAGGCGACGCTCACGCTGCCCGGCATCGCTGGCCTGGTGCTCACCATCGGCATGGCCGTGGACTCGAACATCATCATCTACGAGCGCATCCGCGAGGAGCTCAAGTCGGGCAAGACCATCAAGAGCGCGGTCGACGCCGGCTTCGGCCGCGCCTTCTGGACCGTGTTCGACGCGCACGTGACCAACTTCGTCGCCGGCTTCGTGCTCCTCGAGTACGGCACCGGTCCCATCCGCGGCTTCGCGGTCATGCTGCTCATCGGCGTGGTGGTGAACCTGTTCACTGCCACGTGGGTGTCGCGGCTGTTCTTCGAAATCTGGCTCAACCGTCGCCGTAACTCCACGGCGCCGCTGTCGATCTGAGGCTTGGCACCATGGCGCTGGTATTTCGCGAGTTGATTCAGCCGGGCACGAACTTCGAGTTCGTGGGCCGACGCCGGATGTTGTTCACCATCTCGATCATCGCCGTCTTCATCTCGATCATCATGTTGCCGATCAATGCGGCGACGCGGGGATCGATGCTGAACTGGTCGATCGACTTCAAGGGCGGCACCGAGCTGCAGATGACCTTTGCCAAGCCGGTGAAGGCGGGCGACATCCGCAAGACGCTCGAGGAAGGTGGCTACAAGAACGTCGAGGTGTCGACGTTCAGCATCAAGCAGGGTTCGGCCACCATCCCCGGCTACCTGGTGCGCCTGGCCCAGTTCGGCGCGGTCGATCCGGTCAAGGGCGGCAAGTTCTCCGACGCCTTCGCCGAGAAGTTCAAGGATCGCGATCTGCACAAGGTGACCTTCTCGGCCGACAGGTTCTACGTCAACAGCCAGAAACCCATCACCGCCGAGGAGTTCAAGGCGGAGCTGGCCGCAGGCGGCTGGGAGATGAAGCCGTGGAGCGAGGAGCAGGCCAAGAGCTTTGGCGCGCCGCAGAAGGGCACCGAGGAGTACGTCTACCAGGTGCCGGTGTACGGCCTCGAGCGTGGCGTGGAGAGCGTTCTCGAAGCCAAGCTGGGCAATGACGTCGACATCAAGAGCGTCGACGGTGTCGGCGCCAAGGCGGGCGAGGAGCTGCGCAACGACGCCATCAAGTCGCTGCTCTACGCCATCGCGCTCATCATGTTCTACATCGCCATCCGCTTCGACTTCCGCTACGGCCCGGGCACGGTCGCCGCGCTCGTCCACGACGCCGTGCTGGTGCTGGGCGTGTTCGCGGTCACCTGGACCGAGTTCTCTCTGACCACGGTCGCCGCGGTGCTCACGGTCATCGGTTACTCGATGAACGACACCGTCGTCGTGTTCGACCGGATCCGCGAGAACGAGAGCAAGATGAAGGACAAGAAGCTCGACCGCATCATCAACATCTCGATCAACGAGACGCTGTCGCGCACCATCCTGACCTCGGCGACCACCATGTCGGTGACGCTGGCGATGAACTTCCTCGGCACCGGCCTGGTCAAGAACTTCGCCTTCGCCATGAACATCGGCATCATCGTCGGCACGTACTCGTCGATCTTCATCGCCGCGCCCATCCTGCTGTGGCTGCACGAGCGCTACTACTCCAAGCGCACGAGCACGCGCCGCCGTATCATCGAGCGCGCCGAAGCCGAAGCGTAGTCGTCCGCCCCGTTTCACTCTCCCGTCCCTCTCCGTCGGAGATCTGGCCTGCAATGTCAGACCACACACGTAGCGTGCGTGTGTGCACCGTCCGTGGACCCTGAAGGCGATCGACGCGCAGGCCAGCGCGCGTCTCACCCGTGAGCTGGGCGTCCACCAGGCGACCGCGCGCTGCCTGGTCGGGCGCGGCGTCATCGAGCCGGCGCGTGCGCAGTCGTTCCTCAAGCCGCGCCTGGCCGACCTGCGCAGCCCGAGCGGCGTGGCCGGCATCGCCGGCTTCGAGCGCGCCATCGAGCGGCTGGTGCAGGCGCTGGGCGCGGGCGAGCGGGTGGGCATCTTCGGCGACTACGACGTCGACGGCGTGACCACCACGGCGCTCTTGACCCTGTACCTGCGCGCCATCGGCCTGGACGTGCAGCCGCGCGTGGCCCGGCGCGACGCCGGCTACGGCTTCGGCGAGGCCGATGCCAGGGGCTTCGTCGAGCGCGGCTGCCGGCTCATCGTCACGTGCGACTGCGGCACCAGCGATGTGCCCGCCATCCTGGCCGCGCGCGCGCGTGGGGTCGACGTGATCGTCCTCGATCACCACCAGGTGCCGGCGCAGGACGAGGAGCATCCCGCAGTCGCGCTGCTCAACCCGCACCGCGCCGACTCGAGCTACCCGTTCCGCGGCTTCGCCTCGGTGGGCCTGGCCTTCATGCTGGTGGCCGCGCTGCGCACCCGTCTTCGCGAGGCGGGCCATTTCGCCGCCCGACCCGACCCCGACGTGCGCGAGCTGCTCGACCTGGTCGCGGTCGGCACCATCGCCGACATGGCGCCGCTCTCGCAGGAGAACCGCACCCTGGTCATCGCCGGGCTGGCCAAGCTGGCCGAGCGGCGCCGGCCCGGCCTGGCCGCGCTCCTCGATCGCGCCGAGGTGCAGCGGGGCAAGCCGCTCGACGAGATCGACGTCAGCTGGCGGCTGGGCCCGCGCCTCAATGCTCCCGGCCGCCTGGGCGACGCCGAGCCGGCGCTGCGCCTGCTCATGGCCGGCGACGCGGCCCAGGCCGCCGCCGAGGTGGAAGTCCTGGAGTCGTGCAACCAGCGCCGGCGCGAGCTGCAGGAGAAGGTCGTCGCCGAGGCCCTGGCCGATGCCGAGCTGCAGGCGCACCGCGCCGCCATCCTGGTGGCGCGCGAAGGCTGGCACCCGGGCGTGGTCGGCATCGTGGCGGCCAAGCTGGTCGAGAAGTACGGTCGGCCGGTGGCGGTGGTGGCGCTCGACGCGGCCACCGGGCAGGGCAGGGGATCGGTGCGCACCTCGGGCGGCGTGGACGTGTACCGCGCGCTGGCCGCCTGCAGCGCCGAGCTGGTGCGCTACGGCGGGCACGCGGCCGCGGCCGGGCTCACGGTCGAGACTGGCCGCGTCGATGCGCTGGCCGAGCAGTTCGCGGCGGCGGTGGAAGCGGCACGTGCCGGCGCCGGGAGTGGCACGCCCGTCGAGCTCGACGCCGAGGTCGGCCTGGGCGATGTCGACGAGAAGCTGGCGCGCGAGATCCAGTCGCTGTCGCCGTTCGGCCCGGGCAACGAGGCGCCCGTGATCGGGGCGCGCCGGGCGCGCGTGCGCGGCAGCCGGCGTGTCGGCGACGGCTCGCACCTGAAGATGCAGCTGGAGTGCGCGACCACGGGGCGGGAGTGCTCGGCGATCGCCTTCCGCATGGGCGACCGCGATCCCGGCGTGGGCGCCACCATCGACGTGGTGTTCCAGCCGGAGATCTCGCACTACCGGGGCGAGTCACGGGTCGAGCTGAAGGTTCGCGATCTGCGCCCGTCCGTGTAAGGATTCGCGGCGCGTGGCAGATGCAGAGAACAAATCGCCGCCCTCGGCAGACGCGGGCCAGGCTACGGCGCCCGCGCCCGACGCGGAAGCGCAGCGCAAGGACGCCGTCGACGACGACGCCCCCGTGCCCAGGTTGGGTCGCGGGCGCCGGCGCGGCAAGCTGTCCTATTACTTCCCGCCCCAGCAGGTCATCAGCCTGTTCGCGCTGATCATCGGCCTCATCGCGGTGCTGGCGCTGCGCGACAGCTGCTCGCGCGGTGCCGGCAATTTCCTCAAGGCCTTCGACGCTCCACCCGACGGCGGCGCCGCGGTGGTGCCGCGGCCGCCCTCGCCCTGAGCCATGGCCTTCATCGACAGACTGGTCCGCTACGGATCGCTGCTCGGCCGCAGCCTGTCCGACGACCCGCTCGAGCAGCGCGATCCCGGCTTCATCGAGAGCGAGCGCGACGGCCTCGAGCGGCTGCTCGACACCTGGTACAAGCCAGAGGTCCTGGGCATGGAGCACGCGCCCGAGGGGCGCATGCTCGTCGTCGGTGCGCACAACGGCGGCGTGCAGTCGCCCGACATGTTCATCACCATGGTCGCGTTCTGGAAGCGCTTCGGCGTGCTGCGCGAGTCGTACGGCCTGGCCCACGACGCCGTCTTCCGCATGCCCGGGCTGGGCCGCTACATCGCCAAGCTGGGCGCCGTGCCCGCGCACACCGCCCACGCCGAGACGCTGCTCGGCCGCGACGCTGCGGTGCTGGTCTACCCGGGCGGCGACGTGGACGCGTTCAAGCCCTACGCGCGCCGGCACACCATCGAGTTCGGCGGCCGCAAGGGCTTCGCGCGCCTGGCCATCCGGACACGTTCCACCATCGTGCCCATCATCTCGGTCGGCGCGCACGAGGCCTTCCACCTGGTCAGCGACGGCCGCGAGTTCGCCAGGAAGAGCGGGCTCAAGCGCTGGACGCGTCTCGAGGTCTTCCCGGTCGGCTTCGCGCTGCCCTTCGGCCTGTTCGTGGGCCCGTTCCAGCCCTACCTGCCCGCGCCGACGCGCGTGCGCGTGCAGGTCCTGCCGCCCATCGAGCTGGGCCTGCCTGCCGACGCCGCGGACGACGCGGAGGCCGTGGACGCGGCGGTCGAACGCGTGCGCGCGACCATGCAGGACGGCCTCGACGCGCTGGTCGCGCAGGGCGGCTTCGGTCCGCGCGCACGCTTCGAGATGCTCGGGCGCTGACGCGCGCGCGACGCGCGTCGCGCGTCGCTAGACGCTGGCGCGCTTCCAGTGCTTGACCCACGCCGGATCCGACTCCTCGGCGGGAAGCAGCGCCTGGATGTCGTCGGGAATGCGCAGCGGCCGTCCGCTCGCCTGGGTCACGAACGCCCAGCGCGTGCGCGCGCAGGCCAGCACCAGCTCGTCGGCGGCGCGCCGGATGGTCGTCTGGCGCTCGCTGGTCGCGGCCTGGAATCCGGTCACGCGCGTCTCGATGGCGATGGCGTCGCCAGGCATGGCCGAGCGGAAGTACTCGATCTCGTGGCGCCGCACCACGAACACCTGGCCGCGCGCGCGGTACTCGGCGGGACCGAGGCCGGCGGCGTTTGAATGGGCCACGGCGGCCTCGAGCACCCAGCGCAGGTACACCAGGTTGGAGGCGTGGCCGAGCTCATCGATGTCATCGGGGCGGACCTGGGTTTGCAGGACGAACGGCATCGAGGCATTCTGGCGGCTCAGTGCGTCTCCTGGCTAGAGCTGTCGCGACGGTGGCGTCGACCCTGGTGCTGACCGCGTGCGCCGGCGACGCCGTGAGTGGCGATGCTGGCGATCCCGGCGCCCTGGCCTGCCACGGCGGCCGGGGCATCGCGGTGCAGGTGACCTACGCGGCCTGCCCGGTGGCGGCCGCCGACTTCAGCGCGAGCCAGCTGACGCTGCGTTCGGCCGGCTTCGAGCGGGCCTACGACTACGGCCATCTCGTCGACGTCGTCAGCGAGTCGTGGCCGTCGGAGCTGCGGCTCGGCGACAGCTTCGCCGCCGAGATCCGAGGCTACGGCGGGGCCAGCGGCTGCACGCTGGGCGGCAACACCACCGCGACGGTCGACACCACGACCTGCGTCAGCGTGGCGATCGCCGCCACCTGCACGTGCGCCGACGCCGGGCCGTAGGCCGGGTCGCGCCGTCCGTCACTCAATCGAGCGGCACCATGGTCGCGCGCACGTAGGTCACCGGGAACAGCAGGTTCACGCGCGCGCCGAACAGGAAGGCGGCCTCGCTGCCCTTGAAGTCGTACTGCGCCTCGGCGAACAGGCTGCCCAGCCACGAATCGGACCATTCGGTGGCGAAGGCGAGGCCAGCGTGCTCGTGGCTCCACGACAGGCGTGGGCCGATGCGGAACTGGAAGCCGGTGCGTCGATCGGTGCGCGGCGGCGCCAGCAGCAGGTCGGCGCCCACGTCGGTGCGCTCGAAGTCGAAGCGCTCCGCCAGCACCACGAAGCCGATGCCCAGGTAGTGGTGCGTGGGCCCGGGCTCGCCGCGCGCCTGCCACCACATGATGCCCAGCGCGGCCTGCCCGTCGACGAGCGGCGACTCGCTCTTGTCGTCCTTGGTGGGCACGCGCGCGCCTGCCGCGAAGCTCAGCTCGACCACCGGCTCCTTGCGCGCCGCGACGTCGGTGGCGCAGCCGGCGAGCAGCGCGAGCGCCGCGAGCGCCGCGCGGGCTACAGCTTGCGATGCAGAAGGCATGGCAGCTCGCGCCGCACCTTGTCCTGCCAGGCGAGGTCGACCTCGGCGACGATCACGCACTCGCGATCGGGCGCCTCGGCGAGCAGCGCGCCCCACGGGTCGATGATGGCGCTCTTGCCCCAGCAGACGCGGTTGTCGTGCGAGCGACCCACCTGCCCGGGCGCCAGCACATAGACCTGGTTCTCGATGGCGCGCGCGCGCAGGAGCGTGAGCCAGTGATCCTTGCCGGTGTGCAGCGTGAACGCCGCCGGCACGATGACGACGCGCGCGCCCGCCGCGCTGAGCGCGCGGTACAGCTCGGGGAAGCGCAGGTCGTAGCAGATGGACAGGCCGAGCTTGGCCCAGGGCGTGTCGACGGTGATCGCCTCGGCGCCGGGCGCCACCGTGCCGCTCTCCTTGAACTGCGCGCCGCCCGGGATGTCGACGTCGAAGAGGTGGATCTTGCGGTACTTGGTGACCAGCTGGCCCTCGGGCGAGACGACCACGGCGGTGTTGTGGACGAAGCCGTCGCGCTCGCTCTTCTCGGGCATGCCGCCGCCCAAGATCCACATGCCGGTGCGCGCCGCGGTCTCGGCCAGTGCGCCCAGGATGGGCCCGGGCCGCGCCCCGTCGAGCGTCTCGGCGTGGGCGAACTTGTCCTGCTCGCCCGCGCCCATGAAGGCGAAGTTCTCGGGCAGCACGGCCAGCTGCGCGCCGCGCTCGCGCGCCTCGCCGCAGAGGCGCGCCACCGTGGCCAGGTTCTGCGCCACGTCGGCCCTGGAGGTCAGCTGTACGCAGGCCGCGAGGAATCGGGACATACCCGGAGAATAGCTCAGCCTCGCAAGTCTCCCAACCTGGGCGCTCGCTACCCCGCGGTCTTCAGGCCGATCGGGCAAGACACACCGGTGCCGCCGATGCCGCAGTACCCGCCCGGGTTCTTGTGCAGGTACTGCTGGTGGTAGTCCTCGGCGTAGTAGAACTCCTTCGCGTCCTCGATCTCGGTCGAGATCTCGCCCACGCCCGCGGCCTCGAGCTCCTTCTGGTAGGCGGCGCGCGAGGCCTCCGCGGCCTGCTTCTGCGCCTCGCCGTGGGTGTACACACCCGAGCGGTACTGCGTGCCCACGTCGTTGCCCTGGCGCATGCCCTGCGTGGGGTCGTGATTCTCCCAGAACACACGCAAGAGCTCGCCGTACGAGACCTTCTTCGGGTCATAGACCACGCGCACCGCCTCGGTGTGGCCGGTCATGCCGCTGCAGACCTCCCTGTAGGTCGGGTTGGCGGTGTGACCCGCCGTGTATCCGACCTGTGTGCTGATGACCCCAGGCACCTGCCAGAACAGTTTTTCGGCCCCCCAGAAGCAGCCCATGGCGAAGGTCGCGACCTCGCTTCCGGCGGGCCACGGAGGCTCCATTTGGGTGCCCAGAAAGACGTGCTTGGAGGGCACCGGAATGCGCTGCACGCGCCCAGGTAAAGCCTCGGAAGCTGAAGGAATCTTGATCTTCACTGACGATCTGCCAAACATGACGTCCTCGCTCCTCGTACGTGCGCGGGCTCGCGAAAGTTTCTCTTGCGGCGTCGGGAGTGCTGTGGTATCCGTTCGCTACATTTTTAGTAGGCTTCTACTGAAAGTGGGCTTTGGCCCACTTTTTTTGTTTCTGCTTCCCGAAGCGCAGCTTTCCCCACAGGACCCAACGAGACGACACGACCTATTGCGTAATGCCGAGCCCCATGGTGGACAAGATCCGCAGCGCCGTCACCGGACCCGTCGAGGGCTCGGGCTACGAGCTGGTGGAAGTCGAGTGGAAGCGCGAGCCGGGGGGCTGGGTGTGCCGTCTGTTCGTCGACAAGCCGGGCGACAAGATCGGGCTCGACGATTGCGAGCGGATCAGCCGCGAGCTCTCCGCTGTGCTCGACGTCGCCGATGTGATTCCTCAGGCTTACAGCCTCGAGATCTCCAGTCCGGGGCTCGACCGTCCACTCCGCTACATCGAGCACTTCCGCCGGCATACCGGCGAGAAGGCCAAGGTGCGGCTCATCGCGGGTGTGGACGGGCGTCGCAACTTCAGCGGAACGATCGTGGCAGTGCCCGAAGACGCTCCGCCGCGCGTGATCATGGAAGTGGACGGCAAGGAGTACACCTTGCCGCTCGATGACCTCGACCGCGCCAACCTCGTCTATGAATTCGATCGGAAGCGGGAGTGAGTGATGCAGCCGAATCTGAACATGGTCATCGACCAGGTCGGTAAAGACAAGAACATCGACCGCAAGATCCTGGTCCAGACGCTCGAGCAGGCGATCCTGACCGCGGCCAAGCGGTCGTTCGGCCTGCACCGCGAGATGGAAGCCCAGTACAACGAGGACTCGGGCGCCGTCGACCTGTTCCTGATCGTCAACGTCGTCGAGAACGTGGCCCAGCCGGGCCGCGAGATCTCGCTCGAGGACGCGCGCGCCCACGGCCTCGAGGCCGAGATGGGCGACGAGCTGCTGTTCCAGATCTTCTACCGCCCCGAGGATGCCGAGAAGGCCGAGGAGCAGGACGAGAAGTTCGGCGACCTGCTCGACCTCCGCAGCGCCCACAAGCACTTCGGCCGCATCGCCGCGCAGACCGCCAAGCAGGTCATCTACCAGCGCGTGCGCGAGGCCGAGCGCGAGAACGTCTACAACGAGTACAAGGACCGCAAGGGCGAGCTCATCACCGGCATCTGCCGGCGCTTCGAGCGCGGCAACATCATCGTCGACCTCGGCAAGGCCGAAGCCATCCTGCCGGTGCGCGAGCAGGTGCCGCGCGAGTCCTACCGCGCCGGCGACCGTATCGTCGCCTTCGTGCTCGACATCGACAAGGCCGCACGCGGCCCGCAGATCGTCCTGTCGCGCACGCACAAGGGCCTGCTCGAGAAGCTCTTCGAGATGGAAGTGCCCGAGATCTACGAGAAGATCGTGCGCATCGAGAGCTCGGCCCGCGAGCCGGGCGCGCGCGCCAAGATCGCCGTGTCGAGCCGCGATCGCGACGTCGATCCGGTCGGCGCCTGCGTGGGCATGAAGGGCTCGCGCGTGCAGGCGGTGGTGCAGGAGCTGCGCGGCGAGAAGATCGACATCGTGCCCTACGACGACGATCCCGCGCGCTTCGTCTGCAACGCCATCGCCCCGGCCGAAGTCTCGCGCGTCATCATCGACGCCGAGGGTCACCGGATGGAGCTCATCGTCCCCGACGACAAGCTGTCGCTGGCCATCGGCAAGAAGGGCCAGAACGTGCGTCTGGCCTCGCAGCTGACCGGCTGGAAGATCGACATCCACTCGGAGTCGAAGATTCGCGAGCTCGAGGCGCAGGCCAAGATCGCCATGGCCGACCTGCCGGGTATGAACACCGACATGGCCGACACCGTGTTCAAGCTGGGCTGGCGCTCGGTGCCCGACCTGGCCGACGCGGTTCCCGAGGAGCTGGCCGCGGTGCCGGGCCTGGGTGGCGTCGAGGCAGCCAAGAAGATCAAGCAGGGCGCGGCGCGCTGGATGGAGACGGAGCGTGCCCGGGCTCAGGCCGCGCGCGAGGAAGCTCAGCGCCGCGCCAAGCTGTCGGACGAGCAGCGTCTGCTCGAGGTCAAGGGCCTCGACAAGGACGTACTGGCGCAGCTCAAGGCGGGTGGCTGGAACTCGGTGGACCAGCTGGCCCGTGAGCAGGATCTCGAGAAGCTCGCGGCCGCGGGGATCTCACCCAAGCGTGCGGCCTACCTGCAGCATTTTGCCAAGATCTGGCTGGGTGAATTGCCCGCCGATGCCCCTCCTCCGGAAGGTCCGAGCGGGAGTGGCGCTCAAGGTGTCGACGAGGGCTGGAACTGAAGCGAAAGCGGCGCTACCTTGCCGCCGACTCGGACTTGCGCTGGATGTCACGGAAGGGATGAAAAAGGTCACTTGGTACGCGTGGTACGCAATACGGATGGCATCACGGTCGACAGGCGGCAACGTCTGCCGGGAAGGGGTGCTTACGTGCACGCTGCCGGTACCTGCATCGAGAAGGCTGTGAGGAAGGGCGGTCTGGCCCGCGCGCTCAAGGGCGCGGTCACTGGCCGAACTGATTCAGAGGCTGTGGCTAGCTTGGTCGATGCTTTGAAGTCCACGATTGGGGATTGGCAAGGAAGCAGATGATGCAGACCAGTGGTGATCGCGTGTCCGGCAAGTCGGCGGGTGAGCCCGCGCAGGCGGCAAAGCCGATGCGGCTCTACGAGCTGGCCAAAGAGGTCGGCCTGGACAACAAAGATCTGCTGAGCAAGGCCCGTTCGCTCGGCATCGAGTGCAAGAACCACATGTCCTCGCTGGAGCCGGAGGACGTCGTACGCGTCCGCCGTGCCCTCGACAAGGAGCGTGCCGAGAGCACCGTCACCGAACGGCTCTCCGGCACGGTCCTGCGTCGTCGCAGCAAGGTCAGCCCGGAAGGCGTCGTGACGCCCGCCGGTCGCGCCGGCTCCGAAGCCGACGACCACGGCGAGTCGGTGTCGGCGCGCGAGCACGAGCACGCCGGCCACGCTCACGAAGAGGGCGAGCCGCACGTGCCGCTCTCGCGTGAAGAGATTCGCCGCCGCGCCGCCGAAGAGGCTGCCGCCACGCGCGCCGAGCTGGCCGCGCGTGAGGAAGCCGCGCGTATCGCCGCCGTCGAGGCACGTCGCCACGCCGAGGAAGACGCGCGCCAGCGCGCCGAGGAGGCGTCTGCACGCCGCCGCCAGGCCGAGCAAGAAGAAGCCGAGCGCGCTGCCGCCGCCAAGGCGCACAAGCCGCAGCCGGCCGCGCCGGTCGTCGCGCGCGAGAGCGCTGACGCTGACCAGGACCAGCAGGCCGCCGAGGCGTCCGCGCCCGCCGCCGCTGCTCCGGCTGCCGCTGCAGCCGAGGTGGCCCCGGTCAAGGTCTCGACCGACCGCCCGCTGCGCAAGCGTACCCAGTTCGAAGAGGAGCTCGAGAAGGCGCGCGAGGCGTCGGTCGCCAAGCAGGCCGAGCGCGCCGCCGCCAAGGCGTCGGAGCCGCCGCCGCTGTCGGCCTCGCCGGCCCAGCCCGGACGTCCCGCGGTCGGCTCGATCATCGAGCTGCCCCTGCCGCGCATCCAGATCACCGAGCGCGGACCGGGCGGCCGTACCACCGGTCGCACGACCTCGCCGCCCACCAACACCATGCCGGGCGCCGGCCAGGTGCGTGGTCGCTTCGCCGACTCGCAGCGTCCGGGCGGCCGCAAGGACGCGCGCGGCCAGATGGGCATGAAGCGCCCGCTGCCTGCCGGCAAGAAGGCGCTCAAGACGTCGATCACGACGCCCGCCGAGCACAAGCGCATCATCAAGATGGAAGACAACATCGCGGTCGCCGAGCTCGCCCATGGCATGGGCGTGAAGGCCACCGAGGTGCTCAAGAAGCTGTGGTCGATGGGCATGGTCGGCGTGACCATCAACGCGTCGATCGACTTCGACACCGCAGCGCTGCTCGCGGCCGAGTTCGGCTTCGAGGTCCAGAACGTCGCCTTCCAGGAGACCGCAGCGCTGGGCGAGGCCGCCGACGCGCCCGAGGATCTCGTGGCGCGCGCGCCCGTGGTCACGGTCATGGGTCACGTCGACCATGGCAAGACCTCGCTGCTCGACGTCATCCGGCACGCCGACGTGGCGGCGGGTGAGGCGGGCGGCATCACGCAGCACATCGGTGCCTACCGCGTCTCGGCGCCCGGCGTCGGCGACGTGGTCTTCCTCGACACGCCCGGTCACGCGGCCTTCACGGCCATGCGCGCCCGTGGCGCGCAGGCGACCGATCTCGTCATCCTGGTGGTCGCGGCCGACGACGGCGTCATGCCGCAGACCATCGAGGCCATCAACCACGCCAAGGACGCCGAGGTCCCGATCATCGTCGCGGTGACCAAGGTCGACAAGCCGAGCGCCAACCCGGATCGGGTGCGCCAGCAGGTCTCCGAGCACGGGCTCATCCCCGAGGCGTGGGGCGGCGACACCATGTACGTCGACGTGTCGGCCTACACCAAGGTCGGCATCGACAAGCTGCTCGAGGCCATCCAGCTGCAGGCCGAGCTGCTCGACCTCAAGGCCAACCCGAAGAAGCTGGCCAAGGGCATCGTGGTCGAGGCCAAGCTGGACCGCAACCGCGGCCCCATGGCCACCGTGCTCATGCAGGAAGGCACCCTGCGCGTCGGCGACATCCTGGTCTCCGGCGAGGCGATGGGTAAGGTCCGCGCCATGCTCAACGACAAGGGCGCGGCGGTCAGCGAAGCTGGTCCGTCCACGCCGGTCGAGGTCCTCGGCCTCGACGTGGTGCCCGAGGCGGGCGACGTCGTGAACGCGGTCGCCGACGAGAAGAACGCCAAGGCCGTCATCGAGAACCGCCGCGACGCGCGCCGCAAGAAGGAGCTCGGCACGCAGTCGAAGGTGTCGCTCGAGAACATCCTGGAGAAGATCCAGGAGGGTCAGGTCAAGGAGCTCAAGATCATCCTCAAGACCGACGTGCAGGGCTCGGCCGAGGCGCTCAAGGAAGCGCTGGGCAAGCTCACCACGGACAAGGTCCGGGTCAACGTCATCCAGGTCGGCGTCGGTGGCATCACCGAGAGCGACGTCAACCTGGCCAAGGCGGGTGGCGCGGTCATCATCGGCTTCCACGTGCGTCCGGCCGGCAAGGCTTCCAGCCTGGCCGAGCAGGAAGATGTCGACATCAAGCTCTACGACATCATCTACGAGGCCATCGACGACGTGAAGAAGGCGATGGTCGGTCTGCTCGCGCCCATCAAGCGCGAGAAGCCGGTGGGCAAGATCGAGGTCCGCGAGGTCTACACCATCCCGAAGATCGGTGTGGTCGCGGGTGCCCACGTCACCGATGGCAAGGTCAGCCGCCAGGCGCTCATCCGCGTCGTGCGCGAGAACGTGCAGGTCTTCACCGGCAAGCTGGGCAGCTTGAAGCGCTTCAAGGAAGACGTGCGCGAGGTCGTGGCCGGCTACGACTGCGGTCTCACCATCGACGGCTACCAGGACATCCGCGTCGGCGACGTCCTCGAGGCCTACGAGATCGTCGAAGAAGCCGCCACGCTGTAGCTCGCTCCGCTGTAGTTCGCCTCACCGTTCCTGCCCACATCGTTCTGCCCTCCCACCATTCCTGTTCGCTTTCTATCGCGCATGTGGCCCATGCCTGCGCGATGCGATCGGGCTGTAATACTTTGACAGCAAAACTAATCGCACAAGCCGCGAGCAGTGGTTAAAGTGCTTTCGGGTTCGGGGGGGAGAAAAGGTGGAGTGATGAGACCTACTCTCTCTTGCGCGCTCGGCGCGCTTTCGATGTTGACGATGGTGGCCTGCGTCGATCCTGGCGCAGCGCCCGATGAGCAGGACCAGGGCGATACCGTCCTCGGTCCGGCGACGCATGATCCGGCCGAGGCCGCGGCCTACGAGGCCGACGACGGCGCGCAGGCGCACCTGGCCGCGACCGCGACGACCCTCACCAATGCGGTGCCGGTCAACAACCTGAGCGGTACGCGCAAGAGCGAGCAGACGTTCACGCTCGACGTGCCCGCGAACGCGTCGAACCTGAAGCTCGCCATGAGCGGCGGCACCGGCGACGCGGACATCTACGTCCGCTTCGGCTCGCCGGCTTCTAGCACCATGTACGACTTCCGTCCCTACCTGAACGGCAACAACGAGACCGTGCTGGTGGCGATGCCGGCCGTGGGCACGTGGCACGTCATGGTGCGCGGCTACACGGCGTTCTCGGGCGCTTCGCTGGTCGCCAGCTTCGCCGTCGCGACGGAGCCGCCGCCGCCCCCGCCGCCCCCGCCGCCCCCGCCGCCTCCGCCGCCCCCGCCGGTGGGCCCTGACTGCACCAACGCGGCGTCGTGGCCGGTCGACTGGGTCGCCTTCGAGGACCAGGTGCTGGTGCTGGTGAACCAGCAGCGTCTCGCGGGCGCGACCTGCGGCGGCGTGACCAAGCCGCCCGTGCCGGCGCTGGTGATGGACGCCAAGCTGCGTCAGGCCGCGCGCTGCCACAGCCTCGACATGGCGCAGCACAACTACTTCAGCCACGACAGCCAGGACGGCCGCAGCCCGTGGGACCGGATCCACAACGCGGCCTACACCGGCTTCGGCAACGCCGAGAACATCGCCGCGGGGCAGGGCACGCCTGCGTCGGTGATGCAGTCGTGGATGACCTCGACGGGTCACTGCAACAACATCATGACCAGCGGCTCGAACGAGATCGGCGTGGGCTACGCGCTCGACGCGTCCTCCAACTTCGATCGCTACTGGACGCAGGATTTCGGCAAGCGCTGAGCCGGTTCCGCCTGCCCGCACGCCGCCTCCTTGATGCAATTTGTCATCGTTTGCGAGCCCAAGTGACTGCCCGCGGCGGCGGGGCAGGGGCTACGCTCGTCTCGCGCCGGAGGGGAGTGAGGTTCGTCCGATGAAGCCTGCTCTCGCAAAGGCGATCGTGTGTGCGCTGGCTGCGTGGCTCGCGGCGGGCTGCCTCGAGTCGGGCATCGTGACCGGCCCGGGTCAAATGGTCGACGAGCAGCGGCCCGACGCCGCCGTGCCGAACGACGACCCTGACGCGGCCGTGCCGAACGGTCTACCCGACGCGGCCGTGCCGAACGACGACCCTGACGCGGCCGTGCCGAACAATCCACCCGACGCGGCCGTGCCACACACGCCCGACGCGGCCGTGCCGCACCCGCCCGACGCGGCCGTGCCGCACCCGCCCGACGCGTCCGTGCCGCACCCGCCCGACGCGTCCGTGCCGCACCCGCCCGACGCGTCCGTGCCGCACGATCCGCCCGACGCGGGCAACACCGGTGGGCTCGACTGCACCAACGCGGCGTCGTGGCCGGCCGACTGGGTCGCCCTGGAAAACCAGGTGCTGGTGCTCGTGAACCAGAAGCGCGCCGCAGGTGCCACCTGCGGCGGCGTGGTCAAGCCGCCCGTGCCAGCGCTGGTCATGGACGCCAAGCTGCGCCAGGCCGCGCGTTGCCACAGCCTCGACATGGCGCGGCACAACTACTTCAGCCACGACAGCCAGGACGGACGCAGCCCGTGGACCCGCATCCAGGACGCCGGCTACACCGGCTTCGGCAACGCCGAGAACATCGCCGCCGGCCAGGATTCGGCCGCCTCGGTCATGCAGTCGTGGATGACCTCGACCGGCCACTGCAACAACATCATGACCGCCGGGTCCAACGAGATCGGCATCGGCTACGGCCTCGACACATCCTCCGACTTCGATCGCTACTGGACGCAGGATTTCGGCAAGCGCTGAGCGGCTCGCCTCAGGGCAGGTCGCACGCCGGCATGGGCACGTCCAGGCCGCAGCCGGCGAAGCACACCAACCTGAGCTCCGCGCACCCGCAGCCCTCGAAGGTCGGGCTCATGTGCAGCACGCACGCCTGGTAGTCCCGCTGGCAATCGGCAACGCAGCCGAGCGACGGCGGAAACGGATCTGGAACCGGCCGCGGGTCCGGGCGCGGCCCGGGCACCGAGGCGTCGGGCAGGTGCGGTACCGGGTACCTGGCGCCTTCCCCGATCGCCGACTCGTCGCTCGTCAGAGGCTCGTCGGTCTCGACGCAGCCGGACATGAACCCGGACAGACACAGACACAGGGCCAGCAAGATCTTCGTCATGGACTGGATTCCTCCCTCGCGGCCCGGCGACGCAAACCCCGCGCCACCGTCGAACCACGCGATGTCGCGCACTTGCGACGCGTGATCCGACGCGCGGACGACACCGTGTCGACCCGGGTGACAGCTTGTGCGCGCGCCACGGCAGCGTGTAACACTGCGGGGGTCATGGTCGTCGGCGTATGTCGTCTCACCCTCATGGTCCCCGAGAGCCATTCGTTGAAAGAGAAGCGCATGGTTCTGCGTCGCATCAAGGACCGCACGCGGCTCAAGTTCAACGTCGCCATCGCCGAGGTCGGCGATCAGGACGCCTGGCAGCAGGCGCAGATCGGCTACGCCGTGGTCGCCAACGAGCGCGGCTTCGTCGAGTCGATGGTGGCCAAGATCGAGACCTTCATCGAGGAGCTGGGCGCGGCCAAGATCGTCAACGACGAGAAGGACTTCGTCACCTACAACGATGGCGAGATGTCGAGCGAGGGCTGGCAGCACTGGGAGCCCGACGAGCCGAGCCCGATGCTCGGCCGCAGCAGCATGGACGGAACGGGACGCGGCGGTCGACGCGCGCGCCCGAAGATCCCGGTGCGCGGTGCGCGCCGGGAGAAGGACGAGTAGCGCAATGCCCAAAGGAATGCGACCGGAACGCCTGGCTGACGCCCTGCGCGCCGAGCTATCGATGCTCATCGCCCAGGGCGTCAAGGACCCGCGCGTGAAGAAGGCGGGCCTGGCGACGGTCACACACGTGCGTGTGACCACCGACCTGGCGCACGCGCGCGTGCTGGTGTCGTTCGTGGGCGGCGACGACGGCGCGGCCAAGGGCGCGATCGAGGCGCTGCAGAAGACCGCCGGCTTCCTGGCCGGCGAGGCCACCCGGCGCATGAACCTGCGCCGCGCGCCCCTGCTCACCTTCGCCCACGACGACAGCGCCGAGCACGTGCAGAAGATCGAGAAGCTGCTGCGGGGAGACGAGTGACCGACGCAGCCCCGTCGACGCCGTCTCCGCCGTCGCCGACGACGACGCTCGGCACCCTGGCCGACGCCGTGCGCGTCATCGGCGAGGCCAGGCGCGTGCTGCTCACCTGCCACCTGGGACCCGACGGCGACTCGGCCGGCTCCATGTCGGCGCTGTCGGTGCTGCTGCGCGCCGCCGGCAAGAAGGTGGCCATCTACAACCCGGATCCGGTGCCCAAGACGTTGCGCTGGCTGCCCAACATGACCCAGCTGTCGCACAAGCTGGCGCCCGACGCGCGCTTCGACCTCACCGTGGTGGTCGACTGCGGCGATCGCAAGCTCCTGGGCGAGCGCTTCCCCGCGCCCGAGGTCACCGGCCCGCTGCTCGTGCTCGACCACCATGCGTCGGTGCGACCGTTCGGCGAGCTGTACGTCTGCGATCCCACCGCACCGTCGGTGGGCGCGCTGGTGGCGCGGCTGGCGCGCGCGTGCGGCTGGGCGCTCTCCGCCGACGCCGCGCCCGGCATCTACGTCTCGCTGGTCGCCGACACCGGCTCCTTCCGCTACTCCAACACCACCGGCGAGGCCTTCCATCTGGCCGCCGAGCTGGTCGAGCAGCACGGCGTCGACCCGTGGAACGTGGCCGAGCGCCTGGGCGAGCAGGTGCCGCTGTCGCGCTACCGCCTGCTCTCGGCGGCGCTGGCCGGCATCGTGCTCGAGCTGGGCGGCAAGGTCGCGGTCATGGTCGTCACCGAGGAGATGGTGCGCGCCGCCGGCGCCAGCTGGTCGGACAGCGAGGGCCTGGTCAACTACGCGCGCGCCATCGAAGGCGTCGAGGCGGGCCTCTTGCTCTCGCCCGCGGCCGCGGGCAAGGGCGTGCGCGTGTCGCTGCGCTCGCGCGGCCGCATGATCGACGCGGGCGCCATCTGCCTGCCGCTGGGCGGCGGTGGCCACCGCGGCGCCGCCGGCTGCCGCCTCGTCGGTGACCTGGCCGAGGCGCGCGCCACCATCCTGGGCGCGCTCGCGGCCGTGCTGCCGCAGGTGCAAGCTCCTTCGTAGGCAGGCAAGCGCATGGCCACGTACGCGATCGGCGACGTCCAGGGCTGCATGACCACGCTCGAGCGGCTGCTCGTGCGCATCCAGTACGATCGCAAGCAGGACCGGCTGTGGCTGGCCGGCGATCTGGTCAACCGCGGGCCGCGCTCGCTCGATGTGCTGCGCTGGGCGGTGGCGCAGGGCGAGCGCCTCACCTCGGTGCTGGGCAACCACGACCTGCACCTCTTGCTGGCCGCCGCCGGGCTGCGCCAGCGCAAGCCGCGCGACACGCTCGACGACATCCTGGCCGCGCCGGATCGCGACGATCTGCTCGCCTGGGTGCGTCGGCAGCCGCTCGTGCACCGCCAGTCGCCCTACCTGCTCGTGCACGGCGGGCTGTGGCCGACCTGGACCTGCGACGACGCCGTGCAGCTCTCGCGCGAGGTCAGCGAGTATCTGCGCTCGGATCGCGGCTTCCTGGCCGCGCTCGCCGATCGTTCGGGCAGCCTGCCGCCCTGGGACGAGACCGCCACCGGCGTGGAGCGGGCGCGCGCGGCGGCGGCCATCATGACCACGCTGCGCATGCTCGACAAGCGCGGCGAGCCGCTCAAGTTCAGCGGTCCGCCCGCCGATGCGCCGCGCGGCGCGGTCGCCTGGTACGACGCGCCGCGCCGCCGCTCCAGCGACGCCACGGTGCTGTTCGGCCACTGGGCGGCGCACGACTTCCAGCTGGCCCTGCCGCGCTTCATCGCGCTCGACTCCGGCTGCGTGTGGGGCCGGGCGCTGACCGCGGTGCGCCTCGACGACGCGGCGGTGTTCCAGGAGCCCGCCGCTGACGGCGCATCCGAGGACTGATAACATCGCGGCAAGACATGTCCAACGTGCAGGATCCCGGGCACCCCGCGCACCGCCAGACCATGAAGGAGATGCCCAGCCAGACCGGACTGGACGACTTCGCGGAGCACGAGCTCACCAGCCCCGACCACGGCCCGCCTGCTGCCGCTGCGCCGCTCGACATCGAGGTCGCGCTGGTGCACGAGCGTGGCGTGTCACGCCGGCCCGGCCAGTGGCGCGCGTTCGAGATCTGGACCGCCAAGTCGGTCTACGCCATCGACGGCCAGATGCTCTGCTTCGGCGTCATGGACCGCAAGAGCGGCCTGGCCGACGAGCGCCACGCCTTCCTGGGCGCACGCCTCATGGGCGGCGAGCACAAGATCGACGGCGCCATATCGTTCTCGCACCCGCTGCCCACGCCCGGGTCGGACGCCATCTTCCAGATCAAGAGCCCCACGCGCGGGCGCTACGGCCACACCTCGCCGGTCGAGAAGGTGGTCGTGCGCATCCGTGTCACGCATGCGCCGGTGGACAGCGGCGACACGCTGTGGGAAGAGATCACGCAGACGTTTCGCCCGCTGCCTGGGCTTTAGTCCGCACCGACCTTCGCATCGTCATCGACATGGCCCTCCACGGCGTACTCGTCATCGACAAGCCGCGCGGCCTGTCCTCCGCGCAGGTGGTCGCGCGCGTGCGCCGCGAGCTGCGCGAGAAGTCGGCCGGCCACACCGGCACGCTCGATCCCATGGCCACCGGCGTCCTGCCCATCGTGCTGGGCGAGGCGACCAAGATCGCCGGCTTCCTGCTCGCCGACGACAAGGCCTACGAAGGTGAGCTCGAGCTGGGCGTCACCACCGACACCCTCGACGCCGAGGGCAAGGAGCTCGGGCGCGCGCCCTGGCAGCACGTCGACGAGGCGGCGGTGCGCGCCGCGCTGGCACAGCTGCGCGGCGACCTGCTGCAGATCCCGCCCATGCATTCGGCGCTCAAGCAGGACGGCAAGCGCCTCTACGAGCTGGCCCGCGCCGGGCAAGAGGTCGACCGCGAGGCCCGGCCGGTGCGCATCGACCGCTTCGACCTGCTGGCCTTCGCGCCGCCCCGCCTGACCTTCGCCGTGGACTGCTCCAAGGGCACATACGTGCGGTCGCTGGCGCGCGATCTGGGCGAGGCGCTCGGCTGCGGGGCCACCCTGACCGCCCTGCGGCGGACCCGTTCGGGGCGCTTCGCCCTGGCTGACGCCATCCCGCTGGAGGGCGATCTGACCGCCGCGGCCCGGGATCGCCTGGTCAGCCCGGCCGACGCCATCGACCATCTGCCCGCCTGGCCGATCTCCGACGCCGAGGCGGCCCGGGTGGCCCAGGGGCAGAGGCTGCCGCTGCCCCCCGAGGCGGTTCCCGGGCAAATCTGGCGGCTTCTGGGCACTTCCGGGGTCCTGGCGGCGGTCGCCGAGGCCCGCCCGGACGCGTCGAGCCAGCCCCCAGGACAGCTGAAGATGGCCTACCTGCGCGTCATGGTTCCAGGTTGACACCCGAGGACGCTTGGGGCATGTTTTCGCACCTGTAAAACCGTAGGCCCGAGACGTAAGGTCTTTCGAAGGAAACCAAGCATCATGAGCGCGAGCTTCGCCTCCATCCGTAAGCAGGAAATCATTTCGAAGTTTGCTCAGGGCCAGGCTGACACTGGCTCGCCCGAGGTTCAGATCGCGTTGCTGACCGAGCGCATCACGCACCTCACCGAGCACTTCAAGACCCATGCGAAGGACCACCACTCGCGTCGTGGTCTGCTCAAGCTGGTCGGCCAGCGTCGCCGGCTGCTCGACTATCTCAAGTCGAAGAACGTCGACCGTTACCGCAAGCTGATCGACACGCTCGGCATCCGCAAGTAGTCGCTGGGGCCTCTGGGGTGAAGGCGTGGGGCCCTGCGGCGCAGCCCTGGCCTCCGTCTCGGAGGGGCACTCACGAAAAACCCGCAAGAGAGAATCGACAAGACGTCGCCGCCGGTCCATCGTGGGCCGGCGGCGTTCGTGCATCCGGAGCGTGGTGAGACTTTGCCTTTCAGTGGTGTCCGCGAGCCTCGCAAGGCTCACGGCCAGCACGGGAAGACCAAGCCGCTGCGCTCCACCAAGGCCCGCTCCCTCGGGGCGGGCGGCAAGGGAGAGTGACTCATGACATACGTTCGTGAAGGCGTGATGGTCAACGGGCTCGAGCTCAGCATCGAGACCGGACGGATGGCCAAGCAGGCGGGCGGCTCGGTGGTGGTTCGTCATGGCGACACCATGGTGCTGGTGACCGCGACGGCCTCGCAGAAGCCCAAGGAGCTCGACTTCCTGCCCCTCACCTGCGAGTACCAGGAGAAGGTCTCCTCGGCCGGCCGCATCCCGGGCAGCTACTTCCGCCGCGAGGGTCGTTCGACCGAGAACGAGATCCTGACCTCGCGCCTCATCGACCGGCCCATGCGCCCGCTCTTCCCCAAGGGCTGGCGATTCGACACCCAGCTCATCGCCACCGTGCTGTCCTCCGACAAGGAGCACACGCCTGACGTGCTGGCAGTGACGGGCGCCTCGGCGGCGCTCATGCTCTCCGACCTCAACTGGGCCGGTCCGGTCGCCTGCGTGCGCGTCGGCCGCGTCGACGGACAGTTCATCCTCAACCCGACCTTCTCCCAGCGCGGCGAAGGCGACCTCGACTACGTCGTGGCCTGCTCGCGCGACGCCATCACCATGGTCGAGGGCTTCTCCAAGGAAGTCGGCGAGGCGGTCGTCCTCGAGGCGCTGTTCTTCGCCCACGCCCAGGCGCAGCCGCTCATCGACCTGCAGGAGAAACTGCGCGTCGCCGTGGGCAAGCCCAAGCGCGACTTCATGCCCCCGGCCAAGGACGAGGTGCTGCACAAGAAGGTGGCCGAGATCGCGCACGAGAAGGTCGGCGCGGCCATGGCCATGCGCGTCAAGCAGGAGCGCTACGGCACGCTCAACGCGGTCCACGACGAGATCGTCAAGGCGCTGTGCAGCGAGGGCGCGCCCTACCACGGCCGCGACAAGGACGTCGACGCCGCCTACGAGAGCCTGAAGAAGAAGCACGCGCGCGAGCTGACCCTGTCGACGGGCAACCGCATCGACGGCCGGCGCACCTTCGACATCCGCCAGGTCACGTGTGAAGTGGGCGTGCTGCCGCGCGTGCACGGCTCGGCGCTGTTCACCCGTGGCGAGACCCAGTCGCTGGTCTCGGCGACCATGGGCACCGAGGGCGACGCGCAGCGCATCGAGGGCCTGAACGGCGAGATCGTCAAGCGCTTCATGCTGCACTACAACTTCCCGCCCTACTCGACGGGCGAGACCAAGCCGATGCGCGGCCCGGGCCGGCGCGAGATCGGCCACGGTCACCTGGCCGAGCGCGCGCTCCTGCAGGTGCTGCCCGACAAGGCCGACTTCCCCTACGTGCTGCGCGTGGTCTCGGAGATCCTCGAGTCCAACGGCTCGTCGTCGATGGCCTCGGTGTGCGGCGGCTCGCTGTCGCTCATGGACGCGGGCGTGCCGCTGTCGGCGCCCGTGGCCGGCATCGCCATGGGTCTCATGAAGGAAGGCGACCGCGTCGCGGTGCTCTCCGACATCCTCGGCGACGAGGATCACCTGGGCGACATGGACTTCAAGGTGTGCGGCACGCGCGCCGGCATCACCGCGCTGCAGATGGACATCAAGATCTCCGGCCTGACCCGCGAGATCCTCGAGAAGGCGCTGTCGCAGGCCAAGGACGGCCGCTACCACATCCTCGACAAGATGGCGGAAGCGCTGGCCGCGCCGCGCGACGACATGTCGCAGTGGGCGCCGCGCATCTACACCATGACCGTCAAGCCCGACCGTATCCGCGACATCATCGGCCCGGGCGGCAAGACCATCCGCGCCATCCAGGAGCAGACCGGCGTCTCGATCGAGGTGCAGGACGACGGCACGGTCAACATCGCTTCGGACAACGCCAAGCGCGCCGAGAAGGCGATGGACATCGTGCGCGGCCTCACCGCCGAGCCCGAAATCGGCCAGGTCTACTCGGGCATCGTCAAGCGCATCGCCGAGTTCGGCGCGTTCGTCGAGATCATGCCGGGCACCGATGGTCTCGTGCACATCAGCGAGCTCGCGACCGAGCGCGTGAAGAGCGTGGAAGACGTGGTCAAGGAAGGCGACGAGGTGACAGTTAAGGTCATTTCGATTGATAGACAGGGCAAGATCCGGCTCTCGCGCAAGGAAGCGCTTGCATCGGATCCCTCGTCGGTAGTAAACGCGCGATCGTAGTCTCGGTTGGCGTCCGGCTGACCGGGCCGCGTTGGGTCGGAGAAGCCAGGACGACATGCAAGACGAACGCGGCAGACCAAGCATCCCGCCCGCCCTCCAGCCAGACGTCCAGATCAAGCGTCTCCGTCCCGACGCGGTTCTTCCCAGGTACATGACCGATGGCGCCGCCGGGCTCGACCTGGCGGCGGCCCTCGATGTGCCGGTCACGCTCGCGCCGGGTGAGCGCGCGCTCGTGCCCACCGGCCTGGCCATGGCGATCCCGCCCGGCTGGGAAGGCCAGGTGCGGCCGCGCTCGGGGCTGGCCATGAAGCACGGTGTGACCTGCCTCAACGCGCCCGGCACGATTGACGCCGACTATCGCGGTGAAGTGAAGGTGCTGCTGGTGAACCACGGTCGCGAGCCATTCGTCGTCAAGAGCGGCGAGCGCATCGCGCAGCTGGTCATTGCCGAGGTCTCTCATGCCGCCATCGTCGACGTCGCCGAGCTGCCCGACACGGCACGCGGCGAGGGCGGCTTCGGCTCCACGGGGAGAAGCTAGTGATTGCTCCGGGCGCACGCGTCGCCGACCGCTTCGATCTGCTGCGCCTCGAGATGGGCGCGCCGCTCTACCGCGCGTACACCGCCCTCGAGCTGGGCGCGGCGCGCGAGGTCACGCTGTGGATCCCGCACGCGGGCCTGCTCAACACGCCCGAGGCGCGCGCGCGCTTCGTCGATGCCGCGCGCGCGACCCGCGCCGCCGACGGCGCGCACCTGGTGCGGGTGATCGACGCCGGCGTCGATCCATTCCTGGGCGCGCAGGAGGCGGCGGCGGTGGCCGGCGTGGGCGCCGCGCGTGGCGGCGTGTGGGTCTCGGTCGCTCCCGCGGCCGGGCAGACGCTGGCCGAGCGCATCGCGCGCGGCCGGCCGGCGCAGGATCAGGTGGTGGCATACCTGGCGCAGAGCCTGGCGCGCGCCATCGACAGCGCGCACGCGGCCAGGCTCGTGCACGGTTACCTGCGTGCCGGCGACGTGATCATGGCAGGCGAGTGGCCGCGCCTGTCCGGCGTCGGCCTGTGGACGCACGTGGATCGTCAGGCGGCGCTCTCGGCCCTGCGCGCCGACGTGCACCTGCTCGCGCCCGAGGTGCGCGCGGGCGAGGCGCCGACCGGGCGCGCCGACGTCTACGCGATGGCGGTCATTCTTGCCGAGGTCGCGCTCGGGCAGGCGGCGGAGAGCGGCGCGGAGGCGGCGGTGCTGCGCGATCGTCTGCGCCGCGAGCGACCCAACCTGGAAGTGGCGCTGCGCGCTGCATTCTCGGCCACGCCCGGCGAGCGCCCGGTGTCGGCGTCGATGCTCGCGGCCGAGCTGGCCAGCCTGGCGCCGCCCACGCCGCGCACGGGCCGCTCGACCGCCGAGGTGCGCGTGGGCGGCCAGGTGATCACGCCCGTGGTCGGCACGCCCACGAGCGCGTTCATGTCGCCGCAGGAAGTGCCCACCCTGCTGTCGCAGCGGGCGCCCAGCGCCAGCTCGATCGCCGCGGCCATCCTGAGCGCGAGCGAGCAGGACGACGCCGAGCACGCCTTCGACGAGACCGGCGAGTTCCAGACCCGGCCGCGCGAGCTGCTGACGCCGCCGCCGGTGCCCGCGGCGCTGGGCGCCGAGGTGTCCCGGCGCAACACCGGGCAGACGCCGGTGCCGCGCCTGCTGCAGACGCCGCCGAACACCTTCGCGCGCAAGTCGGGCGAGGTGTCCGCGCTGGGCGAGTCGCACGTGATCCCGCGCAAGACCGGCGAGATGCCAGCGCTGGGCGGCGAGGCGCGCGTGATCGTGCGTAAGTCGGCCGAGATGCCCGCCGCGCTCGGCTCCGACGCGCGCATGGTCGCGCGCGGCACCATGCCGCCGCCCGATCAAGAGGGCGACGGCAAGGACGCGCCGCTGGTGCTGGCCAACGTGCGGCCCGAGTCGGCCATGCCGGCCACCTACGAGAGCCTCTCGATCGAGTCCGACCCGCCCACCGCGCAGACGGCGATTCGCCTGCCCAGCCAGGACGAAGAAGCCGCCATCGCCACCGCCGAATTCGACGCTGACGTGGCCACGGCGGCGCGTGTGATCGCGCACGCGGCGCTGGCCGCCGATCCGTCGCCGCGCACGACCATCGACGCCGAGGCGACGCCGCCGGGCGGCATGGCCCAGGCGGTGCTGCCCGCAGGTCAGCCGCTGCCGCTGCCCGCGCCCGAGATCACCGAGATCCGGCCTGCGCCGACCATGCCGCCCTCGCACCTGGGCGCCAGCGACAACGACGACAACTACGACAACGACGACGCCACCCACGACCTGGGTGAGGAGGGCCCGCTCATCGTCGCGTCCTCCAGCTCGACGCTGCGTCGCTACCCGACGGCGCAGATCTTCGTCGCCGATGCGTTCACCGAGCGGGCCCTCGACGCCAACCGGCAGAAGCTCAAGCTGCTCGCCATCGCCGTGGCCCTGGTCGCGGGTGCCGCCGGGCTGGTCTACTGGTGGCAGCACGCCAGCCAGGGCGGCTCGGTCACGCCCCACGTCGCGGTCGCGCCGGCGCCGCCGCCGCGTCCGGTCGCTCCGCCTCGTCCCGCGCCCGCGCCGGTCGCCGCGCCGCCCACCGGGCCGTGCCTGGCCGGCATGATCCTCGTCGAGGCCAAGGATCAGCGCTTCTGCATCGACGTCGACGAGGCCAGCGGCGCCGAGCACATGCCGCGCACGGGCGTCACGCTGTCTGATGCGATGACGGCATGCGGTGCGCAGCACAAGCGACTGTGCGCGGGGCGCGAGTGGGAAACCGCGTGCCGCGGCCCCAACCGGGCCAGCTACCCGTGGGGCTACAAGCCGTCCACGTCGAACATCTTCTGCAACCTGGGTCCGGGGCGGGTGATCTCGCCGGTCGGCTCGTTCGACAAGTGCATCTCCGCGTCGGGCGCCCATGACATGTCTGGCAACGTGGCCGAATGGGTCGCCGAGGGCCAGCTGCGCGGCGGCTCGGCGCTGGTGAACGGAGACGGCCGCTGCTCCCGTCCGCTCAAGGTGACTCCCGACCGCCCGCTCGACGACGTCGGCTTCCGCTGCTGCGCCGATCCCGCATTGTAGGCTATCCTTCTCGTCGGGGATGAGGCTCCGACCAGGCACCCGCATCGAGGGCCGCTACGAGGTCGTCGGTGAGCAGGGTGAAGGACCTGCCTACCGCGCGTACCACGCGCTCGACCACGAGGTCGAGGTCGAGGTCGTGCTGTGGGCCATCCGCACCGCGCTCCTGCCTGACGATTCGTGGCGCCGGCGCTTCGTCGCCGCGGCGCTGCGCGTACGCGCGCTCGGCCATCCGGTGCTGCGCAAGATCTTCGCCGCGGGTGTGCACGAGGACGGCTGCTGGCTGGCCTTGCAGCCGCTGCCGGGCGCGACCCTGGCGGCGTCGATCGCGGCGGGCGTGCGCGTGGACGGCGACGAGCTGCGCCGCCTGGGCTCGGCGCTGGCTGACGCCCTGGGCGCCGCGCACGCGGGCGGCTTCGTGCATGGCTTCCTGTCGCCCGACGACGTGGCCATGCCGGGCGGCGAGCCCAAGCTGGCCGGCGTGGGTCTGTGGCCGCACCTCGAGCCGGCGGCGGCCCGCGCGGCCTTCGGG
>Ga0209515_10002216_pt1 | contig 30350 bp, 28 predicted proteins | sample Subgroupgradi54m_FD_187454 | JGI IMG/M metagenome (GOLD analysis project Ga0209515, IMG submission 187454) | Subsurface groundwater microbial communities from S. Glens Falls, New York, USA - GMW60B uncontaminated upgradient, 5.4 m (SPAdes)... ... | reverse complement strand
GGCCGAAGCCTCGCCCATGCGGGTGATGGTGAGGAAGGCCTTCTTGAGGCGACCCTTCAGCGCCTCGGCCTTGGCGCCGCTGGTCACGCGCCGGCTGCTTCTTCTGCCGACTCCGCTTCTCGTCGTTGTGCAGCGTCCGCTCCCACGAGCCGAGCAGGCCGCTGAGCATGACGATGCTCGCGTCGGACAGGCCGTTCTTGACCTCGAGCAGCTTTTGCTCTTTTTCCGACATCTCCCGACCCCTCACCTCGCGGTGCAAGATCAAGACCCTCTCCCGCCGCTTGCGCAACGGTTCGAGCTTGTCGGACACGACCGGCACCACGGACACCGCCGGCTTCGGCTGCTGCACCACGACCGGAGTCGACTTCTCCACGACCACCGCCACCGGCGCCGTGTACTGCGCCACCTGTGCCAGCATGGCCGCCTTGCGCCGCTCGAGGTTGACCGTCTGCATGCCGGAGCTGGTCAGCTTCTTCTTGCTGACCGGCTTGCCCAGCGCCGTGAGCTTGCGCTCGAGCCACTGGCACTGGTCGAAGAGCGACAGCTCCTCGAACTTCCGCTCGGGCTCGGCCACCACCTTCTCGATCTTCGTCGCCTTCACCTCGACCAACTGCTTCGGGACAAACGGCTCGGCCACGATCACCGGCTCCGACTTCGGCCTGGCCACGGGATTCGCGGCCTTTACCGTGTTGACCCGATACAGATCGATCCACGACTTCGACGGCGCCCGATAGGCGGCCCTGGCGCTGTAGTCGCGCGCCTCGACCAACCGATCGAACGTTCCCTCGAGGAAGCGCTGACGCTGCTGGATGGCTTCGAGCGACATGGACATGTCCACGCCCACTCCCAGCTCCGGCTTCCGATCGAGGAAATGGATGTTCTTGATGAGGCCCTCACACCCACGAACGGCTGCCTTCTTGGCCCTCACCACGTCCGCCGCCTCGTTCTCGATCTTGATCTCCTGCTCGGTCTGGAACTTGCCGTACGCTTCCGCGATCTCGACGAGCCTCGCCTCGATGGCCGGTCCGATCTTCTCGAGCTCGACCATGCTCATCGAATCGAGCTGACCGAAGCCGATCATCCCGGGCTGACCCATCTCCATGGCCATCCGGTTTCCCTGATCGTAGGACTCCTTCCGATCGCGGAGCAGTGCGGCCCAGCTCTCGAGCGCCGACTTGACGGTCATGAGCGCCCGTCGAATCGACTCATGCGTCCCATGATGACTCTTTCGCCGGCTGTAGAGCATCGTCTCGAAGGCCTCACTGAACTCCCTCGGGAGCTTGCTCGGCTTGCAGCCGAGGACGAGCCCCATGAACTCCTTCGTCAGGTACCCGACCGGAACCTCTTCGATCTCCTTGCGGAGCCACTCACCGATCGTCTCGATGAGCGCCATGACAACCGTCAGGCTCAACACCGGCTTCTTCTTGTCCGTCATCTCGTCCTCCTCGCCCCGCAGGGCAGGTTGAAATTGGTGGCCTTATGGCCAAAACTTTTCATGAGACATCACTCGATGATCTCATGTTTTTTAATGTAACGAACACCCTATAATCCATCTCATCTGTTCTTAAAAGTCAAGGTTGAGCCTTCACTCTTCAGAACAGCGGCGGAGATAAGTTTCATCTCCGCCAAGGTTCAATGTACAGTTTCGACGTTGACCTCCACGTCGCCGAGGAGTCTTCTTTGTTAACCCGGTAGACTTAATCCGGGAGCTTTTGACGCGACCTGACGAGGTTGCTACCCCCGATCCCTTTGTTGATCCACGCTCCCCTCTAGGATTTCCCCGGATGGGTCAGAAAGCGCTTTGTCTGACGGTCATAACTTCGGCATGACCTCTCCTCTCGCAGTGGTTGATGTTGCTGCTACGCGGCCTCGCGGTGGCGCAGCGGATTGCGGTGGGCGCTGACCGCGTTCCGAAGGTGCTGGTCGACGGTGAGGCGCGCGTACTTCGCCTTCACCTTCTCCACTCCGGCCTCGCCGTCGCTCCGCCGCGCCTCGAACTCCACGAGCTCAACGACCAGTTCGTCCCGCGACATCTCCTCGACCGCCTTGTAGTTCTTCATTCCGTTCTCCTTATTTCAAAGGTCCGTTGTGGAAACAACCGAGAGATGTAGAGGTGTTGGAGCGAGGTGAATCAGCAAGCTGACTTCCCGCTCCATGAGGACCTACCGATCAGAGGTAGTAGATGCACTTCGACAAGCAAAGCGATCCATTTAATCTGACTTCAGTCCTACGCTCGCCAAGAGATCCATGTTCGGTTCCTGAACGAGTTCCTCCTCCACGTCTCTCGATGCTTCCAACAATCTTCATCATTTCCGATGATCTCCATCGTTTCCGACGAAGGTTTTGGAGGCGGGGCGGGATGGAGCACTCCGAGGTAAATCGGTGTGACATCCCATGGACTCATCCTTGAGAGGTCCCAGCGTAAGCCGGATCCGGTCAGTTCAGAATCCTCCAATCATTGAAACCGGAGACCGATTCAATGGTTGGTTTTCCTCCAAAACGCTCGTAGCAAACAGTGGCGACTGCAGAAAGCAGTGGCGACTGCAAGAAACACAAAGACGCGATTCTTTCGCGTCTCTTTAAGGAAGCCACTTAGACAGCGTTTAGCGTAGAGCGTTAAGCGTGTAGAAGGGTTTTTCCCCAACTAAACGCTACACGCTAACCGCTCTACGCTGTGTCTTCGGCTCTCCTTTCCGAGACGTTACTGGCTCAAATTGTAATGGTATGAAATGAAGATGTGTTCCTTATACCCCTGGATTCAATGAGTCTTCTGGGTCGGTTTCTCATCTTCAAATCTAAATAGAATATCACATATTAAGACTTTTGTCAAGGGAGGAACTTGGCTAACATAAGCCAAAAATAATTTGGCTCTATTGAGCCGAATTGCATATATAAGCGCCCTGTGTTATCTTCCCCTCTACTTATTCCTACGCCCTGCCGGCTTTTCTGGCAGAAGCGCTGACCATGGCCTCCTTGGCCCATCTCCTATATGTTGAACCCGGACAAGAAAAAGAGGATTATTGATAAATTTAAGACGCACGCCACAGACACAGGCTCGCCGCAGGTCCAAATCGCGATTTTGACCGAAGAAATACGTGAACTGACTGAACACCTTAAAACCCATAAAAAAGATTTTTCTTCCCGCCGAGGGCTCATCAAAAAAGTGGGTGAACGACGTCGTCTCATGAAGTATCTCAAACGAGAGGATGTAAAAGCCTACGATGAGCTCATGACAAAACTAAAAATATAAAACTCCGTGAAATAAAAAGATCTGCTGCTTAGCAGTTCTTTTTATTTCCAAATCAAATCAACCCCTTGACGAAATACCAAAAATCTTTTACAACATCAATACCAATTTGATCCATAAACCCAAGAAAGGAGGTGTAGCAATGCCCAGCACCGCAAGATTGCAAAGGTTGACGAGTGGGATGATGACCGGAGGGGCCACGATCACGACCGATGTCACGCTCGGTCGGCTCCTTGAGTGGGCACGGGCAGCTCTGATGGAGAGAACGGGGTCGGCTCTTTTCTTGAGCTTTCACTTCCACAAGAGGTACCGAGAACTGCTGAAGCTCCCTCAACTTTCATCTCTCCTGCCTGAAGATGAAGCCAGTGCGTTGGCAACCATCTGGGCCGTCATCATGTGGGTGACGGATCAGTGCGACAGCCCGGAGGAGTACGTGAACACCTTGCTGCTCAAGATCGAGGGAGGAGTCCACGTCGGAGAATCCGCAACTTTCCATCTTCATCCCGACGAACTCACAAGCCTGCTCGCGCAAGCAACGATGATTCCGCCCTTCTCTCCCGAGGAGAGCAACTCCACGGAACAGCTCACCGCCGCAGTCCGCGCAGCAGCCGCGCTCCTCCTCACCATTACGGAACTGCAAGGCTCACCAACGCCACCCGCAACGTGAGACCCGTCCCTTCCCGCATCACGCATTCCAACGAATGCGCTTTTTTTATTTAAAACTCTTGACATTTTATTCAAAATTATGATAATCCATCATTATCTGATAAAGGTGCTTTAAAACCAAAACAGCTAAAAGCTGAATGAATAGGAGGAGCTCGCCATGGCAGATGAAGAGAAATGGACCATTGGGGTCGGCCAAGCCGTATCCAGCGCGAACCTCGTGCTGGTATATGAGCAGTTCTTCAAAGTTCCGGCTCTGGCCCCGGCTCTATGGGTACGTCAAGCGGTGAAGAAACTTGAGGGTGCGGATGAGGCGGCCGTAAGGGCAGCCGGACTCAAGGCTCCGGGCCCCAATGAGCAACACATCGCCTGTCAGGTGTGTGTGGTCGTCATCAGATACTGCATCGGACTTGCCGTCACCACAGACGGAGAAGCCGGCGGATTCTTGAATGACATCCAGGAAAATCGGCTCCCACAGGACGACTGGGAAGTCCTCCGTCACCTCGCCATGCGAGAATTGAGACGGATTCCGGGCTTCGAGAGTCATATCCAGCCCGATCGCATGGCAGCATTTCTCCACTCCCTGACCTTCATGATCCGAGCCGCCGCGGACATCATCGTCAACAAGGCGCTCCCTCTCGTGCAGAACAGGAAAGGTTGAACCAGCACACCCCCGTAACCTTTCTACCGACGTAACTCATCGGTAGATTTTTTTATCTGGACAAAAACTTCACGTTATGCTATTCTATTTTTGTTCAATTTTTCATACTTCTCTTTTCCATTTTTATGTTTCAACGATTAGACCAGCGCGTCGCCGTTTTTATTGACGCTCAAAACATGTATCACTCGGCCAAGCACCTGTATCAAGCGCGGGTGAATTTTGCCGAGCTTGTGGAAACGGCGGCCGCCGGTCGCCCCATCATTCGTGCGATCGCCTATGTCGCAAAATCCAAAACCGGCGAGGAACAAGCTTTTTTTGATGCGCTCACGCAAAGCGGCATTGAACTCAAAATCAAGGACGTCCAAGAATTTGCCAGTGGCGAAAAAAAAGCGGATTGGGATGTGGGCATGGCCGTGGATGCGATGTCCATTGCTCCACGGGTAGACACCGTGATTCTTGCAACCGGCGATGGGGATTTTGTTCCGCTCGTCGAATATCTCCGCGGACACGGGGTGCGCTGTGAGGTTGTGGCCTTTGCCGAATCAACCAACAATCGACTGCGAGAAGCCGCTGATTCTTTTCTTGATGTCTCCGCAAATTCGGAACAATTCTTGATTCATGCGCACGGCCCTCGACCCAAAAACGGTCCACATGAAACTCCAAGCAAATCATCGCCCCGTCGACGCGGTCCGACAGAAGAAGCTTCCGGCGTACGAAAAATACGTGTCACGTATTAAGACTTGATTATTTTAAAAAAATCCTGTACGGTAAAAGGGTCATTTAACTCTTCATTTTTTAGTCCTCGCCCTGAAACATCGAGCTTGCCCACGGCAGCTTTCGTTTCCGGGTGAGATCTATTCACCTTTATGGCTATCGTACCTGCCAAAGAATTTTCCATTGAGTGGGGCGGACGGACATTAACGATCGGGATCGGACAGTTGGCTCAACAGGCAAACGGTTCGTGCACGGTGCGCTATGGCGACACCGTTGTTTTGTGTACCGCAACCATGGGAGATGTGCGCGACGAGATCGATTATTTTCCATTGAGCGTGGATTTTGAAGAACGCATGTACGCGGCCGGTCGCATCAAGGGTTCGCGTTTCATCAAACGCGAAGGTCGTCCTACGGACGAGGCGATTCTTTCCGGTCGGTTGATTGATCGTGCCATTCGACCGATGTTCCCGGATGCCCTGCGGAATGACATCGCGGTCGTGGCCACGGTTTTTTCCCATGACCAAGAAAATGACGCGGACATTCCGGGACTCATCGGTGCTTCTTGCGCGCTTGCCATGTCCAACATCCCGTGGAACGGACCGATCGCCGCCATACGCGTGGGTCGCAAAAATGGAAAGCTGATTGTCATGCCCACCTATTTGGAAACAAATGAAGGAGATATTGATCTGGTCGTGGCCGGTACTCCGGAAAAAACATTGATGGTAGAAGCCGGCGCCAAACGCGTTCCGGAAGAACAGATGTTGGAAGCCATGGCCTTTGCTTCCAAACAACTGCAACCGGTTTTGGATTTGATCGGGCGCGTGGTTGCAGAAGCCGGAAAGCAAAAGCTTGATCCGCAAAAACCGAAGAGCGAAGAAGAAGCGACGAAGCGCGAAGAGATAAAAGTCATTCACGACAAAGCTCACGCCTTTTTACAAACACGTGTCGGCGTTTTATTTGCCGAGCCGCTCAAAACAAAAGCGGATCGCAAAGCCGCTGTTGGTCGTCTCAAAAAAGAATTGCAAGATCATTTAAGCGAACTCCAAATCAGTAAGGACAACCGACGGAAGGCAGAAGATACGGTAGATGGATTTGTGGAAGAAGAAATCACGCGCCAAATTTTGGACAAAGGCGTGCGTGCCGATGGTCGAAAACTCACGGAGATCCGAGAGCTTGGTTGTATCGTCGCGCTGATGCCACGTACGCACGGCTCCGGATTATTTGAACGCGGATCAACACAGGTTCTCTCGAGCGTCACTTTGGGTTCCCCTGGCATGGAACAAACGCTCGACACCATGGAGTTCCAAATGAAAAAACGGTTCTTCCATCATTACAACTTTCCAAGTTACTCCGTCGGAGAAACCCGTGGCAACCGTGGTCCGGGTCGACGCGAGATTGGACACGGAGCTTTGGCGGAACGCGCGATCATGCCGGTTCTTCCGGAACGTGAACCATTCCCCTATACGATCCGGACTGTTTCCGAAGTTTTGGGTTCCAATGGTTCAAGTTCCATGGGAGCGGTGTGCGGTTCAACGCTCGCTCTGATGGATGCGGGCGTACCGCTTGCCGCACCAGTTGCCGGTATTGCCATGGGGCTCGCGAGTGATGAAGCAAAGGGTCGCTATCAGGTGCTCACGGACTTACAAGACTTGGAAGATGGTGCTGGCGGCATGGATTTTAAAATTGCCGGCACGCGAGACGGCATCACGGCCATGCAGATGGATACAAAAACTTCCGGTTTGCCCTGGGAGGTCATCACACAAACGTTTGCTCAAGCAAAAACTGCACGGTTGCAAATTCTCGATTTGATTGAAAAGACCATTCCGGCTCCACGTACAGAACTTTCCAAATATGCGCCGCGCATTGTGTCCTTCCACATTAATCCGGAACGCATTCGCGACGTCATAGGCCCGGGCGGAAAAATCATCAACGAAATTATTGCCACTCATAACGTCCAGATCGATATCGAAGATGACGGTCTTGTGATGGTGACGTCCGTCAATCCGGAATCCATGCAAAAAGCCGTGGAGTGGATCAAACAACTCACGCGCGAGGTCAAGGCGGGAGAAATTTTTGAAGGTCCGGTCACACGTATTATGGATTTTGGTGCGTTCGTAGAAATTCTGCCAAAAACAGAGGGGCTCGTGCATATTTCTGAACTCGCCCCTCAACGAGTGGAGCGCGTGGAGGATGTTGTGGAGGTCGGCCAGATGGTAAAAGTCTTGGTGTATGAAATAGATGCGATGGGCCGATTGAACCTTTCCATGAAACGCGCCCATCCTGATTACAAAGCCAGTCCGGCCGATGGTCGACCGCTGCGTAGCGGAAAACCTCGCTCCCGATTTTAATTTTTGTCCATCGCTGATGGAGTCTGTCATTTTGTCGGATACCACAACTTCCACAACCCTGGCAGGCTATGGAGAGGTGGGTTGGCGTCTAAAAAAACCGCTGATGATTCTGGGGATCCTCGGCGGTTTTTTGATCCTCGTCCTCATTTTATTATGGTGGGGGCTTAGCGCGTCCTTTTCCATCCCAGTCAAGACGAACGCTCTGATTGTCACAACGCCAAAAACGGCGCGACAACTTTTGAATCAGCAACACTTATCCGAACTTCCTCCGGTGTGGCGATTTGCTCTTGAGCATGGTTCACACTTACCCGTGGTTCTGGGCGCATATCTTGATCAAGAACACTGGGGTTATTTTGCGATCATTCCTCGTTGGCAAAAAAACGGCACGCTCTCGCCGATCAACCAACGATTCTTTACCATCATCAAAGATCAACCCTTCCCTCAAGAAAAAAAAATGCTCCGCTACCGCGAAGCGCTGGGCTGGTGGACGGCTCATCCTCTTTCCGATTATGTTGTTTCGGCCAACCTTCCAATGATGGAACCTTTTTTTGCACACGGGCAAGGAAATATTCTTTCTACTGACCTCCCTCTTTCCCCTCCCCTCTCTCCTCTCTCTCCCACGAGAGATGATGTGAGTTTGCTTCTTCCATCAAAAAACTCTGCGCCAGAGTCATTAGGACTTCTCCTGCGATCGATCCGGCTCGGAGACTGGTCACTCATGCATCTTGGATTGCAGCCGCTGCAAGTCAATCTCGCGTTTGATCAAAATCTAAAACCCACGCATACCTCCTTTATTTTTCCCTCACCCCTCGACGATCAACAGATTAAAAATTCTCTGGCAAGTCTTGGGATTACCAAACACAAAACCATACAGCTGGCTGATGGAACGGTTGTGGTGGAACAGCTCCTTCCGGAAAATCCCTCTGCACTCCAAGGAAAAACCATGGAAACCCCTAATCACCGGGTGGTATCCATTCAAAAAAATGAGATTCACGTCGGCATCTTGCCTCTTCCGGAGCATGCATTGCCGGCTCCCCAAGCCTGCCCGAAAAAAACGGCTGTCTGGGGACGGTTTTCCGGTGAACTTTTGACCGTTTTATTGAAAAATTTTGCCCTTTCCGTGGATCACGCCCCCACCCTTCAGCTCGGTTCTTACCAAAACAAACTTATTTTGTGTTTTGAGGTTCAGTAGAGTTATAAACACCTCTGTGGATAACTTTTCTGCAAAAGAAAGCTCTTTTTCAACCTATTTGCTCTACATTTGAAATAAATCGAAAAAAGGACTATACTGATTGAGGATCTCCTGAAGCAAGGAAATCCCTGCTCTTTCCGCACCTTAAAAGCTGCAAAAAATAATCGATCTCCGTCCAGAACGCTTGCGTTCGATTTGAGCCTCCGGGCCCATTTCTTGTACGGATGTCGATCTCATCCACGAACTACATCTCTCCCGCAGCAATGCGGGGAAAAAACTAAAAAGAAAAACAAATTTCTCCGGCATATCCTCCACTTATGAGGATGTTTACATCCTCCGAAGGCATTGCCAAGATGTCGGTTCATGGAGCAGCCCTCTTATAGGCTAGGACGCTACTGTATCTTGAGCTATCACACGGCCTCGTTGCCCTGCGATGACTCTATTGATCAACGTCTTGGCTTGAGCGCCAGGACGCCGAAATGATTTCTTCATCGAGCGAACACCGGCGCTCTTAAAATTGTCAAACCCTTGATCTCTGTGGGATATCTGCTACACTATTTTCATAATATGACCCAGGACTTCCTCGCACAAATTAAGCTCCGCCTCTTAGAGAACCAATCTCGTTTGGAACGTGATTTGAGCGATTTTGGTACAAAAGACAAAAAAGACAAAGAACAGTTCAACGTAAACTATCCTGAATCAGGTGGCAGCTCTGATGATGACAATGCCGTCGAAATTTCTGAATACGCGGATGAGCTTTCCATCGGAAGCAAGCTGGAGGCCGAGTTGCGAGATACCATCAAAGCTCTAAAAGCCCTTGAGGATGGAACGTATGGCGTGTGCAAATATTGCGGAAAAGAAATTGATCCGAAACGGTTGGAGGCCCGGCCAACGTCTGCCACGTGTATTGCCTGCAAAAAAACTCTCACGCAAGAAATGTAAAAATGAAAAAAATTTGGCTTGGCCCTTTGGCCATTTTTATAAGCGGAGTCATTTTTTTCTTCGATCAAATAACAAAACGATGGATGTTTACGTCGGATCATGCTCCGACGTTTTTTATTCTGCACGGCCTCATCCAAACTACGCAGCATCGTAATGCCGGCATCATCGCCAATCTCGCCCTGCCGACATGGCTCATCCTCTCGATGAGCCTGGTAGTCATGCTGATGTTGATCATCGGCATCATCCTGTGCGTGAAACAATCGAACCGATCCTCACTTATCAGCGCAAGCCTGATCCTGGGAGGAGCTTTGGGCAACACCTTTGATCGAATGACCTTTGGCTATGTGCGCGACTGGCTGCTCCTCTTCAATCGTTCAGCCATAAATCTGGCAGACGCGAGTATTGTTATTGGAATTCTTGGGTATGGTCTACAAACATATCTGCGACGGAAATCAGAACTGAGACGGAACTGAGATCGGTTTCGTGGCCTGAGGGTAACCCTTGTTGATTTTAACTCCCTCCCTGCCTACCGGCAGGCAGGCATCTCCCTCTTATGCTAAGAGGGGGGGTCAATTCCCATCTCTCCTCTTACCATAAAGAGGAGGAGTTAAAAAATAAAGAGAGTTACGCTGAAGCGGTGGATAAGTTTTTTTTCGTTCAAAACTTATTCACAAGATAGCGAATACCTCTTGTTCTCGGCATACTTCTACCTCTAGACAAGATTCATAAAGTATGGAACGGGGTATATGGGAGAGCGTATAGCGATTAGCGTGTAACGTTTAGAAAATGCGAGGGTTTAGATTTATCCATTAAGTGGTGCCATTTATGTTTATTTTAAATTTTAAACAACTGTTTGTTTGGCAGCGCGCCATGGAACTCACGAAGTCTGTTTATCAAATCACTAAAGAGCTTCCTCCAGAGGAAAAACATGTGCTTAGCTCCCAGTTAAGAAGAGCGAGCATTTCTATTCCTTCAAACATTGCAGAGGGTCATCGCCGGAAAACGAAAAAAGATTTTATTCAATTTCTAAGAATTGCCGATGGTTCAGCCGCGGAAATTGAGACTCAACTCCTTATGTTACACGAACTTTATTCGATGATTGATATCATTCAAGCTCAGACATTGGTAGGAGAAATACAAAAGATGCTCTCTGTCATGATCCGAAGACTGGGTGTGGTCTAACCCCTCCGCACTTCACGCTATACGCTAACCGCTCCCCCTATGGCTTCCCACGTACTTACTGCCTCGATCATAGGCTTGGACGCATACCCGGTGGATGTTGAAACGGACATTTCTCCGGGCTTGGGCGCTTTTGTGATTGTTGGCTTACCGGATCCGGCCGTACAAGAAGCCAGAGAGCGGGTCAGGAGCGCCATGAAACATGCGGACGTTCCGTTTCCTCGCACGCGGGTTACGGTCAATCTGGCTCCGGCGCATCTTAAAAAAAGCGGCACACCGTTTGATCTGCCCATTGCCATTGCTCTTTTGGTCGCTCAAGGCGAGTTGCCGGCCACGGAACCAACCTCTCGCATGTTTGCCGGGGAACTCGGGCTAGATGGGGGCGTACGACCTATTCATGGAGCATTGTCTTTTGCTCTTTTGGCGCGTGATCGTCATGTGCAAGAGTTGATTTTACCCGCCGCAAACGCCAAAGAAGCGGCCTTGGTTGAAGGAGTCCAGATTCGACCGGCGCAAACCCTCAAGGAGGTGATTGATCATATTCTGGGAAAACAGCTCTTGCCCCTCGAATCACCTCGTCCCATAAAATTTTCAACCACCTTTTCCTCTTATTTGGATTTTACTTCCATCCGCGGGCAAGAACAGACGCGCCGAACCATGGAGATCGCGGCAGCCGGTGGCCACAACCTGCTCATGCAAGGACCACCCGGCTCCGGCAAAACTCTCCTTGCTCGATCGTTCCCCTCTATCTTACCGCTCCTTACCCAAGAGGAAGCGCTTGAGGTCACGCGCATCCATTCTGTGGCCGAACTTTTGCCGGGAGATGGGGTAATCACCTCTCGACCCTTTCGAGCGCCACATCACAGCGCGAGCATGCCCTCGCTTGTGGGAGGGGGAACGATTCCTCATCCGGGAGAAATTTCCCTTGCTCATCGCGGCGTTCTTTTTCTTGATGAGTTCCCGGAATTCCCGCGCCTCGTAATCGAAAGTCTACGACAACCTCTGGAAGATGGTTCTGTCACAGTCAGTCGAGCGCAAGGAACCGTCACGTTCCCGGCTCGCTTTACGCTCATCGCCGCCATGAACCCATGTCCTTGCGGTTTTCTGACCGATCCGGATCAAGCCTGCAGCTGCTCCCCACTCCAAGTCATGAAATATCGAAAACGGTTGAGCGGCCCCTTGCTTGATCGCATTGATTTATTTATTGAAGTGCCAAAAGTCAAAACGCAAGAGCTCACGGAGCTCTCCCCCGCTGAATCAAGCGAGAGCATTCGTGCGCGCGTACAAAAAGCACGCGATCGCCAAATGACGCGATGGAGCCCATGGCACATCTCTACGAACGCCGAGCTGTCGAGTGACCAGGTTCGACGATTGATTGTGGTCTCTCAAGAGGTTAAAGACCTGTTAAAGCAGGCAGTCGATCGCTATCATTTGTCGGCTCGCGCCTATTTTCGACTGCTGAAAGTGTCACAAACCATTGCGGATCTGGCAGAGTGTGATGCCGTGGCAGCCCACCATGTGGCTGAAGCTTTACAATATCGACCCGGCACTTAACGATTGACAAAACTGTACAATTTTGCTAGGGTATTTGCTACTTCTTAGACTCTGGCGTGATAACTTCTCCCCACCTATTTCTAACAAAAATCCAAATTTATTTCACCGCCTGATGACCACATCGGCTCTCGCACTCTTGCGAGCATCGCGCATAGTGGCCAAAGGGTGTATCACCGGTATCAAGCCATTTCTCCCGGTTCTCGGAGCCTTTTTAAATTGGGCTCTCGCATGGATTGTCCTCCCTCTCTATAAACTTATCACGACACTAAAAATTCGTATCGGACGTGTTCTAGCTTCCACACATGGTTTGATTTTTCTTCTGTTCACCAATCGATACGTGGGTCATGCGGCCTTGCTCGTGATTGCTCTTGCGACCATTTCGAACCAGCTCCCCACAAAAAATGCCACCGCGTCGGATACGCGGCACAGTCTTTTGTATGCCGTGGTCACAAATGGAGAAAATGAAATTGTGGAAGAGTCGGTTCAACCGGAACGATCGGTCAAAAATGCCAACTATCTCGGGTCCGACACGATTCAGGCATTGCCCGGAATTGATTTTGATTACGAAAACCAGAATCCGTCGCCTGCCGATCTCACCATTCCGGGAAATATCGCGATTCAACCCGGCAATGAACCACTTGCTTCCGAGGCACAAACCCCTACGCGCACCACCACTGAAATCTACCAAGTCCAAAATGGTGACACGGTGGCCTCTATTGCGAAAAGATTTCGCGTGAATGTTGGAACGGTTGCTTGGGCCAACAGCTTAACCAGTCGATCGATCATTCGTCCCGGTGATCACCTAAAAATTCCCGCGATCTCCGGCCTTCTCCATACCGTAAAACGCGGTGACACGGTTGAAAAAATCGCTGCGCTGTATCACGCCAAAACAGATGAGATCTACTCTGCCAACCACCTCGTTCCAAATTATACTTTAGGTGTAGGTGATGAAATTGTTGTACCCGGTGGAACCCCGCCGGAACCAACTCGCGCGAGCAGATCCCGCACGCTCGCCACTCTGCGTCCAAACATTCCCGTAAGTCAGGTGCGTAACAAAGCCTTTGATGCGTATCAAGAGCTCAACAACACCGGCATCGATATCCGCACAAAACCTCCTGACGTGGAAAATATTTTTGTTCCCGGGGATAAGCTTCTCTGGCCGACGAGACTTCATACCATCAACCAATACTATGGCTGGCGTCACACGGGCATTGATTTTGATGGTGACTACACCGATCCCATTTATGCGGCCGAGGATGGCATTGTGGAAAAATCCGGTTGGAACGCCGGCGGATATGGACTCATGGTTTTGATTGATCATGAAAATGGAATCAAAACGCGCTATGGTCATGCCTCAAAACTGTTTGTGCAAGAGGGTGAGCGTGTCAAACGCGGGCAGGTTATTGCCATGATCGGCACCACCGGCCGATCCACCGGCACCCACCTTCACTTCGAAGTCATTATAAATGATCGTCGTGTGAATCCGTTGGGGTATATAAGATAAAACCACCAAACAGCCGTGACAATAAGCCACCGATAAACTCGGTGGCTTATTAAGATAAAATCAGGACTAATCCGGCACCGGATCATGACCTCCGGCGCTCCACGGATGGCAACGCCATAAACGACGCAAAGTGAGCCATGACCCCCTGATCAACCCAAACCGTCCGATTGCCTCATATCCATATTCCGAACAGGTGGGATGAAAGCGGCAGGTTTGATAGGGAAAAAATTTTGACAGTGGGCCGTGGTCCAAGGAAATCGTACGTTGGTAGATCACGATCAGTATTTGACCGAGGCGCCGCGGCAATTTTAGAAGATATTTTTCCATCATGAAAATTCTTGATATCGGTTTTGTTCAATGTCGGCGAGGACTGCATCAAGATTTTTATTTAGCTCTCTCACGATCTCCGGATTATTCATGGCCATATTCGTGCCGAATATTTTATCTTTTTTGAGACGAATGAGAAGCGGTACCACTTTTTGATTTTTCAGTAAGACAAAAACAATCATACGAGCGCTCTGTTGTCGGCCCAGACGGACTTTATAGAAACGGAAGCCGGTGAGTGACCGCGGGGGTTTTGTTTCTGTTGCCAAACCCTTAAGGACTTTCTGTGCACCCGCCAGAATATCGTCAAGATTCAGATAGCGCTCGAGTGGCGCCAATTCGTGGCGAGCCACGTATCGGGTGAGAATCACCATAACTAGGCGAGTAGTTTGGCTAATTTGGCGGCTTTCGTGTTGATTTTCTCGTCAGAAAATTGCACCGGTTCTATCTCCGGTTCGCTGGCCGTGAGATCAAACGATACGGTGCCGGCAACAAAACCCTTGAGGGCGTAAACTAAAACGGTTTTGAGTGGAAAGCCTTGACGTTTGGCTTTGGCCAGAGCCTCCCGTTTCAGTGTTTTATCCGTGGTAAAACTGACTTGGGTGTCCATAAAATATAAGCTATCTATTAACTACATTAAATGTATCTTGTATTATCTTCGCTGTAAAGCGGTGTTAGGTCTCCTTCTTCTGAAACACCACGGAACTTTTTTTTCTGGCCTTTGGGGGTCGCGGGCGCGGCGGTTGGGCCAGGGCTTCCGGAATTTTTGCAAAGGTTCGACGCACGGACTGCTGCAAATCCGAAAACTTGGCGTCTCGTACGTCCGGCTTCAAAATAAAAAGAAGATCCATTTTGATCGGCCACTCGGACTTAAGTAAGCGCAATGCTTCACGCATCCGACGTTTGACGCGATTGCGCGCCACCGCTGTTTTAAATAATTTGGTTGACGCGACAAATCCAACTTTTGTTGACATTTGGTTCACCCGAAAACGCAACGTAAAAAACGGCCCAAACACAACTCTCCCTTTTTGAGAAAGCAAGGCAAAGTCACGGGCACGACGAAGACGGTCCGGTTTTGACAGCATTTTAGCGTTTTTTCTGATTTTTCGTTTTTATCGCAATCCGATGCCTTCCCTTGGCGCGGCGGCGGGATAAGACCTTCATCCCGTCTTTGGTTCGCATACGACTGCGAAAACCATGAACTTTGGCGCGGCGACGCTTTTTTGGTTGATAAGTACGTTTAGTAGCCATAATTACATATCAGTCTAACATTCCTGATTTATTTTGGCAATATGGCTGCCCTTCGATAAACTCAGGACATGATGAGCTTGTCGAATCATGTGTGTATCTTGCCTAGTTATCAACCTTTTATCCACAGATTTGACAGATTAACGCCCTCCTGAAATTATCAACAGGTTGATCATGCTTCCATTCATCTTTGCGCTTTTTTATACAAAACCCTATGGATCTCGCCGCCCTTTGGCAAGTAACGCTTGGTGAACTTGAACTTACCCTTTCTAAAGCGAATTTTACGACCTGGTTCAAAAATACCTTCATCAGCTCTTTTGAAAACGGAAGGATCACCGTATCCGTCCCCAACACTTTTACCAAGGCCTGGCTGGAAAAAAAATATCATGATGCCATTATCAAGGCCCTACGCTCCACCACCAATCAGGGGGTTCGCGAGGTTCATTATCGTGTAGAAGTAAAAAATACTACGGTGTTGCCACTTGAAGTTGTGGCAGCCGAAGCACTCCATGAGACTTCCGCCACCTTCCCCGGTATGACCGCCGGCGAAGCCGGTGCTGCGAGGGATATTGGCTTAAACCCTCGCTATCATTTTAAAAACTTTGTCGTTGGGAAAAATAGTGAGCTGGCTCACGCCGCTTGTATGGCGGTAGCTGCCAAACCCGGTGAGGTCTATAATCCACTTTTTCTTTATGGGGGCGTTGGCATGGGGAAAACACACCTTCTGCAGGCCATTGGACACCATATTTCCGCCAACCAACCGCAAGCCAAGGTCCGTTATCTCACCTCTGAACGTTTTATCAATGAATTTATTCAATCTGTGCGCGGCGGTCGGATGAATGAGTTTAGAGACGCCTATCGCACCGTTGATGTGCTCCTGATCGATGACATTCAATTTCTCACTGGTAAAGAAGGCACCCAAGAAGAGTTTTTTCATACCTTTAACACCTTGCACCAAAACAATAAACAGCTTGTTCTGACCGCTGACCGTCAACCAAAAGATATCCAAGCCCTGGAAAGCCGCCTTTTGTCCCGTTTTGAATGGGGAATGACCGCTGATATTTCCGTGCCGGATTTTGAAACGCGTGTCGCTATTTTACAAACCAAGTCGCGAGAAAAAACCTATCCGTTATCCACGGAGATTCTGCATGCGGTGGCCGGAGCAATTCAATCAAATGTACGCGAACTGGAAGGAGCATTAAACAAAATCGTAGCCTATCACCAGTTCAAAAACATCCAACCAACGCTCGTGACCGTTCAGTCGCTCCTGCAAAGCTTTGTGCCAACCATGACCAGGCACAGCATCACCCCAAGACACCTGCTGGAAATCGTGACCACACACTACGACATCACCATGGAGCATATCTTGTGCAAAAGCCGTGAGCGTCGCTTTGCTTTCCCGCGGCAGGTAGCCATGTATCTCCTGCGAGAAGAGGTTAAGTGCTCTTTTCCAGCCATTGGGCAGCATATTGGTGGGCGAGATCACACCACCGCCATGCACGCTTGCGGAAAAATCTCAGATCTTCTAAAACAGGATGAACAACTAAAGCGAGACCTCCTCATGATTCGAGAGCGCCTCTACAGTACCGCGCGTTCAGCTTAGTTTTAACCTGTGGGTAAGCCTGTGGAAAAACTCTGCTTTATTTCCGCACAAGTCTTCTCTCAAAATACTCGTCCCCTTCCTTTCACCTTTCATACGCTCTTTCCCCACAACGTCTGTGCAGAATTCAAGAAAGAAAACCCAACTCTGCAACCATCTTTTCGACTTATCCAAACAATCCCCATCCCCTACTACTCCTACTAGTTTAATAATAAAATTAATTATATGATATTTGCTTGTACACAGGAAAACCTTTTGCAGGGAATTCAGCTCGTGAGCCACCTACCGGGAAAAAATGTGAACCTTCCTGTTTTAAGTCATGTTCTTATAAAAACCGATGGAGGAAATTTAACGCTCTCCACGACCAATCTTGAATTGGCCGTTTCAACGTCAGTTAGAGGTCGCGTGGAAGAAGAGGGTGAATTTACCGTTCCGGCCAAACTGTTTTTGGACTATGTCTCGCTACTTTCTTCTGGGAAGGTCGAATTAGTGGTGAAGGAGGATGTTTTGGAAGTGCGTGCCGATGAAAAATCAACCAGTATCAAGGGGATGCCGGCTTCGGAATTTCCGCTCATTCCAAAACTAGCCAAGGGCGGTGGGTATCGCTTGAGCGCCGCCAAACTGCGCCAGGCTATTGGGCAGGTGTCTTTTGCCGTTTCTACATCAGAGTCGCGTCCGGAGCTCTCCGGGGTCGCCTGTTTCTTCCACGGGGGGTCTGCCGGGCAGAATCAGCTGGTAATGGCAGCGACCGATTCGTATCGGCTGGCGGAAAAATCCGTTCCTCTATCGGCCGGAAGTGGTTTAACAGAGATGCGTTGCATTGTGCCGGCCAGAGCCATCCTCGAAATCTCACGCATCCTTTCCGTTTACAGCGATGATCTGGCTATGCCGGAAGAGGCGGAGTGGTTGCTCACCGAGAGCCAGCTCGTATTGACTTTTGGTAAAGTGGAGCTCGTGTCTCGTTTGATCGAAGGATCGTTTCCCGACTATCGACAGATTATTCCAAGCCAGTTTCGTTCTGTGATCACCGTCCCTCGAGGCGAAGTGACAAAAGCTATTCGAGCGGCCGCGCTTTTTGCGCGCCAAGGACTGTTTGATGTGCACTTTGAACTGGCACCGGAAGGGCTTCTAAAAGTTTCTTCGGCTGATACCGGTACCGGGAGCCACACGACAACGCTGAAGGTCGCACCCAGTCAGGAGGCGAATCGAGTGACACTCAATTCCAAATATGTATTAGACGGTCTGGCAGCCATGACAAGCGACACCGTTCTTTTTCAAATGATTGATGCCATGAGCCCGGTGGTCTTGAAGCCCGTGGGCCAAGAAGATTTTCAATACGTCGTGATGCCGATAAGACAATAAAGACGTAATCAGTAATTAGTCATCAGTCATTAGACATTAGTCGTTTGAGTAAAAAAAGAACCGCCAGCCGGAAGTCCGGGGGCGGTTTTGAGTTGTCAACTGTGTGTCTTGATGGAAAGTTTTTTCTTTGGTATGGTTTATGTATATGGCGAAGAAAAGAACACGCACCACAACCGAGCATTCTTTTACGGTGCTCTATGAGGTGGTTGGCAAAAAAGCCTATCAAGTTACGGTTCCATCGCTTTCAGGTCTTGTTACCTACGGCCGTTCGTTTGATGAGGCACGAAAAATGGCCCGCGACGCCATTATTTGTTATCTGGGAGCGTTAAGAAAAGATAGGGCGGAAATTCCTTCTGAACATGCCATCTTGCAGGAAAGAGTAACGGTTACCGTTTAAAAAATGTGAGCAAGCTGCCCGCTCTCAAGCCGCGCGAAGTTTTGAAAGCGCTTTTGAGGGTTGGTTTTTATATTCATCACCACACAGGTGGTCATGCGCAGCTTCGACATCAAACAAAAACCCATCTTCGTGTGACTATTCCTCAGCACGCGCAATTTGATCTTCCGCCATTCGTCATCGCCTCTATCATCAAACAAGCCGAACTTTCGCGTGATGAATTTCTTGGTCTATTTTAAAATTTAACTTGGAGTCGTCGTTGCAGTCTGGATTGGACTTACTGTATCATCAGCCTCTGTCGGGATCGCGGCTGTGTCCGTTGTGTGCCAGCCGTTTTTTTGTACCCAGGCTTGCACTCCGTGTTCCCAATTTTCATATTGTGGGTCTTGTGCCTGGTTGGTTGGAGCAGGGCCTGTTGGGTCATCTTTGTCGATAAATTGTAGGATCGAGTGCGGTTGATAAAAGGTGTGTGCTTCGATCTGTTCCGGTGGGGTGGAGCTTGTCGCTCGTTTGCCGTTTGAGCGGTTGATCATGATCGTTTGGGTCAAGACTTGTCCCAAGAGAGCGGGTTTAGTTTCTGTAAATGGATCCGGAGGGGTAAAATTTTGTTTGGCGAGTTTTTTTGTGGCTGCAACCATGTAGGCCTGCCAGATGGGCGCAGCCACGATCGATCCATCCGCGCCCTTTTTCATTTCCTTGTTGTCATTGTTTCCAACCCACACCACGGTCACGAGATTTGGGGTGTACCCGGCAGTCCAGGCGTCGTGATAGTCGTTGGTGGTTCCGGTTTTTGCCGCGACTGGTCGATCGGGAAGGGTGAGAGAATTTTTTAGACCAAAGATCGGAGCGCGCGCTTCGTTGTCTGACAGGACATTGGAAATGATTCTGGCGATTTGAGGCTCCATTACTCTGGTTGGGGTGGGGGGTCGCCATTCCTCCAAAGTTTTGCCGGTCGAGTCTTCGACTTTCAAGATGGCTGATGTTGGGTAGAGCAAACCCTCGTTCGCAAAGGTTGCAAATGCCGCTGCATGTTCGAGTGGCTTGACCTCTCCCCCGCCCAAGACGAGCGCCAGCCCAAAACGACTACGATCGCTCAACGTTGTATAGCCAAGAGACTCGGCAAAATCCAACACGCGTCCAACGCCAACCAGATACAGCATTTTGACCGCCGGGATATTGAGCGATCCTTGTAACGCCTGACGGATTGATACAGGCCCTCGCTCTTTTCCGTCATAGTCATGAGGCTCATAGTCCTTAAGATCGGTTTTGAACACGGTTTGGACGTCCCAGAGCTGCGTTTGAGGGAGGTAGCCGCGCATGAAACCGGCGGCATAGACGATGGGCTTAAAACTTGAACCGGGTTGCCGCGGTCGCAAGGTCACATTGACCTGACCATCGTGCTCCGTGTCGAAAAAATCTTTGGACCCAACCATGGCGAGGATCTGACCGTTTTTTGGATCAAGCGAAACCAGAGCGGCGTTCGTAAAATGATATTGCTTGCCGCGCGCTTCCACCCCTTTTTTGACCGCATCTTCCGCCGCCGCCTGCTTGTCACCATCCAGCGTGGTCGTGACTTTGAACCCGCCTTGTTCCACGGCCTGTTGTCCATATTTTTCGATCAACAAAGATCGGACATACATCACAAAGTGTGGCGCTTGAATGTCACCCAAGTTTTTTGGTCTGATTTTTTTGAGCGTATCAATTTTTTTTGCGTCTTCGGCTTGAGCGTTGGTGATGTACCCTTGTGTAGCCATGAGATTGAGGATGCTGTGCTCACGTGCTACCAAACGTGCGCGATTATCACCGCGTGAACCTGTGCCATACGGTGAATAAAAATCAGGAGCTTGAGGAATGGCCGCCAGGAGCGCGGCTTCATCGAGCGTCAGATCGTGCGCGGATTTTCCAAAATAACTTTGAGAGGCGGATTCTATGCCATAGATGGTTGAACCGTAGGGGATCTCGTTAAAATAGAGTTGGAGAATTTGATCTTTGGTATAGACGCGCTCGATCTGCAGCGCCAAGAGCAATTCTTTGAGTTTGCGGGTAAAGGTTCGTTCTCTGGTGAGGAGAGCGTTTTTGACGAGTTGTTGGGTGAGCGTTGAGGCGCCCTGCTGATGGCCGCGTCGAAAAATATCGACAAAGATCGCGCGCAAGACCCCTTTCCAATAAATTCCATGATGTTGAAAAAAATCTTTATCTTCGATGGCAATGGTCGCAAACTTTGCCGCGTCCGGAATATCCTGAATTTTTATGAGTGTGCGTTTTTCATCACCATGAATTTCGTAGAGCAGGCGCGTGCCGGAGCGATCATAGATTTTGGTTGATTGCGGGATTGGACGTTCGGTTAGAATGTTTGGGTTTGGCAGGGAACGGCTCATCCAAGTAGCGAGCAAGGTCAAAGAAAAAAAGCCAAAAACTCCTATTCCCACCCCGGCAAGGAGGAGAGAGCGCCAAAAGGTCTTACGGCCTCCAGATTTTGGGAAGCGCACGGTTTTTCGGTAGAAAGGCATGAAAGAATTTTGCTTTGTTAAGCGATTTTAGAGCCTTGACCCATTGACAAAAGGCGATTTTTATGATACTCTTTTAGCTCCAAAAATGAAACCCGTCTCGATGAGACAAATCGCTTTTGGACCCATATGACCAACAAACTTTTCACCCATTATCCGTTGCTGGTACAGAGACTGATGACTGTGACTTTTACAGCCACGTTCGGACTTTTGTCCTTTGGTTTAGGGTCGCCGGTTAAGGCCGCGGATCTGCCATTTGTGGGATTTACGGTCCCTCCATTGGTCACGAACCATTTGTCCAAGATTGGTCCTGCTACGTATACGATTGATACAACGGCCTATACCTCTTCGGTTGAGGAGTGTGATGATGACCCGTTTGTGACCGCTGATGGATCAACCACGCACGATGGCATTGTGGCCGCCAACTTTCTTCCCTTTAACACCAAGGTGCGTATTCCCGAACTGTTTGGAGACAAGATCTTCGAAGTGCATGATCGCATGAATACAAAATATAATGATCGCGCCAAGTATCGTCCCCGTGTTGACGTGTGGATGGAGAAAAAGGGAGATATGCGCCAGTTTGGCTACAAGCCAATGGTGAAGCTCGAAATCGTTGAGATGGGTGATGGCAGCACGCAATGGAATAAACGCGCGCTCGCGTTGAATAAATCAAAAGAAGTGAATTAAGAAAAACGCCCCGATAAATATCGGGGCGTTTTTTATGGATCGAGCTCAGCTCGATGGAGGCGTGAGCGGGAATCGAACCCGCGAATAGGGGTTTTGCAGACCCCTGCCTTCCCACTTGGCTACCACGCCACGTGGACGCGCAGCGGCTTTACGGGGCACGCCACATCGTTCCGAACGGATGGTAGCAGAGGCAGGGCAAACAGTGAAGCGGTATACAAAGTTTATTTTTTGTCGCGCCGAGCTTCTTTGTCTCTCGGTTCATCCTCTTGCGCCATGTCTCCAAATTGAAGAATGGTGACGTTGCCGCCGGTTGGAGCGGGTCTGTCTGTGGGTGTTTCTGGTCGGCGGGACCATCGATCATCATCCCTTTCAATTTCTGGCTGTGGTTGGGGCTGATTTTCTGGCCCATATTTCTTGGGATTTTGTTGTTTGCGCAACCTCTCTAACTCTTTGGGATCAAAGACTTCAAAAGGCATATACCTACAGATTAGTCTTTCTTTGAGGAAAGTCAATCTAGTTGCTATTCTGTCAGACATGTCATTCACAAAACCTCGTTTGTTTATTTTAGATGCCAATGCGCTCCTTCATCGAGCCTGGCATGCTTTGCCACCACTCACCAATCCCGAGGGGATGGTCGTGAATGCCGTGTATGGCGTGCTGATGGTTACGCTGAAACTCTTGAATGATGAAAAGCCCGACGCGTTGGTCGCTTGTTGGGATACGAAAGCGGCGACATTTCGGCATGAGGCTTTTAAGGAGTACAAAGCGCAACGAGAAAAACAGCCGGATGAGTTGTATGCGCAAATTCCTCCGCTCAAGCAAGGCCTGTCACTCTTGGGTGTTGATTCGGTGGAGTTGGATGGATATGAGGCGGACGATCTTTTGGGAACGATTGCGGTGCGAGCGAAGAAGGCCGGGTGGGAAGTGACCATCGTGACCGGCGATCGCGACGCGTTGCAATTGGTGCAGCCGGAAATTACGGTCATGGCGTTTAAAAAAGGCGTGACAGACACCGTGCTGTATGACGAGGCCGAAGTGAAGCGACAATATGATCTGACGCCCGTGCAATTTTTGGATTATAAAACATTGCGTGGGGATCCATCAGATAATATTCCCGGCGTCAAAGGTATTGGAGAAAAAGGTGCGACGGAACTTTTAAAAAACTATAAAAATTTGTCAGGGATTTTAAAAGCGGCGCACGATAAAAAGTCTGACATGAAGCCGGGAGTACGTGACCGATTATTGGAAGCTGAAAAAGATATTCCAAAGATCATCGCACTGGTAAAAATCGTGACCGATGTACCAATTGACTGGAAGCCGACGAAAGAGAAGAAGGTGATGGATCAGGCAGCGGTCACCGAGTTTTTGATGAAGATGGGATTTAAGACATTGTTGAAGAGAATGCAAGGAGGAGAAAATTTAAAAAATCAAAATTTAAAATCCAAACCTTCCAGCTACGAAGCCATTCGTCTTGATCGGGTTGATGAGGCGCGTCGGGCTTTTGAGGAGATGAGGAAAGCGAGTCCCCTGCTCGTGCATGTTGCGCATGGGGCGGCAGACTCTTTGTTTGCACAAACAGTTGATGGAATTATTTTTGGGGTGGAGAAAAAGTTTTATTTGTTGCCCACACATTTTTTGAAACAGCAGCATGAAATCAAAAAGATGCTGGAGGAGATTTTGTCTGATCCGACTATCCCTAAACTCGCACACGACGCAAAAGCGCAGATGACGGCACTGGAATCATTTGGGCTCACGATCAAAGGTTGGTCATTCGACACCATGCTCGCGGCCTATCTTTTAGGTGCGGGTGAGCGCAATCATGATCTGCCTTCCATTGCTTCACGCTACGCATCAATGCAGCTCTCGGAAGGATCATCATCTGTGCAACAAGCTGAAGCGATTATGTGCCTTTACCCTGTTCTTCAAAAATCTTTGCAAGATGAAGGGTTGCAAACAGTGTTTGAACGATTTGAATTGCCGCTTATTCCGATTTTACGTGACATGGAGCGCAACGGCATTTTGATCGACAAGTCGTATCTCGCAGAATTGTTGCATGATATGACGGCTCGCAGGCAGACGCTGGAAAAAAAGATGATGAAGCTGGTGGGGCGCGAATTTAACCCCGCTTCCCCATCGCAGTTGGCAGAGGTTTTGTTTCAAGATTTGAAACTTTCTGCCAAGGGAATTAAAAAAGGGAAAACAGCTTTTTCTACAGCCGCATCAGAGCTCGAAAAGTTGCGCGGGCTGCACCCCATCATTGAATTGATTGAGGAGCATCGCGAATTATCAAAGTTGCTTTCAACATACGTCGAGGTTTTGCCAACGCTCGCAGATGCGCACGGGCGAGTGCACACGACCTTTAATCAAGCCGTGACTGCGACCGGACGCTTGTCATCAACAGAACCGAATCTACAAAATATTCCGGCGCGCACAGAGGTTGGGAGGCAGATCAGACGAGCGTTTATTGCTGAAAAGGGAAATGTTTTGCTCTCGTGTGATTATTCCCAGATTGAACTGCGTTTGGTTGCCGCCTTGGCCAAGGATGAAAAAATGTTGGCCGCCTTCGCTCGTGGTGAGGACATTCATACGGCTACGGCTGCGGCGATTTTGGGAATTTCAAAAGATGAAGTGACAAAAGATCAGCGACGTATTGCGAAAGCTATCAACTTTGGTTTAATTTTTGGACAAGGGCCGCAAGGGCTTTCCATGGCTGCTGACATTTCATTTGCCGACGCAAAAAAATTTATTGAGACATATTTTGAAGTGTACAGCGGCATCAAAGAATATATGGAACAGACGAAAGCGCTGGCTCATCGTCTTGGATATGTGGAAACATTTTTTGGGCGCAGGCGCTACATTCCGGAAATTCATTCGATGATGCATCAGGTGCGGGCCGCTGCCGAGCGCATGGCCATTAACATGCCGGTGCAAGGCACGGATGCGGATGTGATGAAGCTTGCCATGATTGCGATTCATAAAAAATTACATTCGATTTCACCGCGCGTAAAGATGCTGTTACAGGTGCATGATGAACTGGTATTTGAAGTGCCAGAAAGCGAGGCAACGTCCGTCGCAAAAATTTTGAAAGACATCATGGAGAACGTAGAAAAAGTTGGCGTGCCAATTGTGGTGGATGTGAAGATGGGGAAGAATTGGGAGGAAATGGAGAAGGTAAGCTGAAGCGCATCGAAATTTCTTTGTGACAGAACTCGCCCACCATTTTTTGGTTTTTTTGTGGGCTCAGACACCTGTCACTGCAGAAATCTCGATACGCTTCAGCTATGAAGAAGGGATGAAAGGAGAGGAAAATTTTAGGAATAAAAAAAGACCCTCGTGGATTGAGGATCGTGGTGAGGGGAACGAACGGATCAGGCGATGGGGACCAGCTTCTCCTCGAGGAGACGGAGGAAGAAACGGTTGCGACTCTTGAGTACGATGTCGATAGCTCCGTTCTTGTCGAGCCATCCGAGCCGCATGGCGACGAACAGGCACAACGCCTCGTCGGCTTTTTCCGGCAGGCCGGAGAAGGAGAGGTAGCAGTTGCCTACGCGAATGGCGCCGCCATAGTGGTTGCGTTTTTCGTTGCGGCTTTGCCAGCTCGAGACATGATCGTGCTTGGAGTTTTGACGAAGGCGACGCACCTTCTCGGGAGCGTACTGGCGATACTTCTTCGCCTTGCCTGGACGCTCGATCCATCCGATCTGGCAGAGCAGGAATGGAGCATCCAGGTCGGCCCCTTCGGTCGTGAAGCAGAGGAAGCCGCCGACCCGCCACCGCTCCCTCTTCGGAAGCTGTGCCGCGACGATCGGAAAGATGTGCCTGACCGCGGTCAGGATCTCCGTCTGGAGCGTTGTTGTTCCATGAACAGCTGTTTTTGTATCAAGCGCCAAAGGTCACCTCCTTGTTGGGTATTGAAACCTTGAATGAAAAAACAATTTTTGTCAATCCCCCCTTTTTTGTTTGACGTTCCATGCTCTATGCTCCATGCTTCATGACATGTTGATTCTCTGCATCGGTCCGGACACTTTTCGCGCACAAGCCAAGGTGCGTGAATTGGAAGTCGCGTTTAAGAAAAAATATGATCCTTCCGGATCAAGTGCGGAACGTGTGTCTCCCGGCAAAGACGGAGTTGATGAAGTGATGGAGCGCGCGAACACGATCAGTTTATTTTCTTCGCACCGTTTTTTGCGTGCGAGCAATTTGATCGGCGAGTGTCCAAAAAATAAACAAGCGGCGTTGGCCAAAGCGCTGGCTCGCGATTCTGATCACGTGATTGTGGTGAGCGTGGAAGATGCAGTGCCGAACGTCACCGCGCTCAAGCCATTTGAAAAAGAAGTGAAAATAATTAAATATGAATTTCCGGAACAAGTGGGTGTGGCCTTTGATCGTTGGGTGCAAGATATCGCGAAAGTGATGGGAATTCAGGATGATCGCGCGATCAAAATGATTGCCGAAGAAACGGAAGGAGATAGCTGGTATGCCATGAATGAGCTCACGAAATTAGCGGCCGGTGGCACGGCAGACGTCGTTTCTTCAGCGGAATCCCCCACTTCGTACATGTACGCGGACGCGTATCTGCGTGGACAAGTGGATCAATATAAATTTTTACAGGATGAAATATCATCCGCTCCTCTTTTAAGTTTATTTCTCTCACAGAGTCGTGCCGCGTTACGCGTTCGCGATCGAGCCACAGAAGGTTTGCATCCGTACATGGTAAAAAAAATGAGTGCACTCCCCTCTCAAAATTTAGAAGAAAAATTTGCGCACACACTCCTCGCTCTTTTTTGTCAGCGCGCTGGTTATGCGGCAGAAGATGAAGGCACACTTTTATTTTAGAGGGCGATAAAAAAGGCGATCTACTCGTGCTTCACTCCGAAAAATCCTCAACGTGTGCCGCATACGTCTCCGGTTTTTCCTCGCTCCAGCACTTCGCATCTCATCCTTTTTAATCACCCTCTACTATAATTTGTATAAAATAAAAATTCCTCCGACGAACATCGGAGGAATTTTATTTTGTGGTAAATTATTTTACGAGAGATCGATGAACGACGGACATGAGTCTCGCGCTTTTATTTTTATGGACAACCCCTGTCTTCCCTGCTTTATCAAGCGTCTGCTGCAATTTTGGAGCCAAGGCTAAAGCTTCAGTTTTTTTTCCTTGACTGATCAGCAGTCGTACTTGGCGCAACAGAGATTTGGTGTGCGTCTTCATTCGACTATTTTTTGCCGCTCGCCGTTTGTTTTTACGCAAATCTTTGATGGCGGCATGTTTGTTTGGCATAGAGTGCGTGTATCATGGAGCATGGAGCATGGAACGTCAAGGGCTTCGTAACCTTTTCATTTTTAACTCCCTCCCTCCCTGCCTACCGGCAGGCAGGCATTTCCCTCTTATGCTAAGAGGGAGAGTCAGATTCCGATTCCTCCCCTTAGCTTAAGGGGAGGCTAGGAGGAGTTAAAAAAGAAGAGGGTTATGTTCTTTGACGAAGTCACTTTTCTCTTTTATACTAATCTTCGCTTTGTTATTGGATGGATTTCCATCATTAATTTATTTTACGACACTAAACTTTAAATGAGAATGATCGTGCCTTTGTAGCTCAACGGATAGAGCAAACCCGTCCTAAGGGTGAGATGGGGGTTCAATTCCCTCCAAGGGCATAGAAAAAAATAGCGGTTAGCGTAGAGCGTGTAGCGTTTAGTTTTAACATGAAATTGTTTCACGTGAAACAATTTATTGGATCATTATGGGATTTATTCCAACTAAACGCTCTACGCTAACCGCTAGACACTACCAAACGGGCCTGTAGTAAAGTGGTATTATGCCGCATTCGCATTGCGGAGGCGGGAGTTCGATTCTCCCCAGGTCCACCACGTAAAAATCCCGCGAAAGCAGGGATTTTTACGTGCCACGTTATGTGCTTTGCACATTTTACGTGGCTCCGTTTTCGTTTGCTTTCGCCGGATTCACGTGGCACGGCCATTCTCACAGCATAACAAAAAGCAAGCTTGACAACGTCATAATTTCATGGAACGTGGTAGTATATATGTATTACGTTTATGTCCTGCAAAGTGAATTGGACAAAAGTTGGTATATAGGTTTTTCACAGTGTATTGAGAATAGACTTGACGAGCATAATTCTGGAAAAAATCATTCAACTAGATTTCGAAGACCTTGGAAATTGATTTACTATGAAGCTTATTTAAATAAACTTGACGCTCTAGGTCGTGAACGATTTCTTAAAAGTGGATCAGGACATCGTTTTTTGAGAAAGCAAATGATTCATTATTTTTCAATATGTTTCACGTGAAACATTTTAATGGCATGTCAGGCCTTGGATCATCGTCAGACACCGCCTCGCGTCCTTCGGATCACCTCACAGAAGCCAGTTGCCTTGCGCTGCTCAACAGGGGGATTTTAAATCAGAACTGAGACGAGAACTGAGATGGTTTAAAAAAAGCTGAGCTTAGCTATGGTATACAGGGGTTTCGGATAGAATGTTTCACGTGAAACATTCTTTTATATTAAATCTTTCGTTTTACGACACACATAAAGGAAATAGGAATTATAGATGGGATAAATGGGTGAAATTTGGCTGGGTTTAGCTAAATTATTTTGGCTAATCTTGGCGCAATTTGATGGGTAAAGTCTATTGACAAAAGATGGGATTTGTGGTAAACTATTGATTGAAAATTAAAGAGTCTGGAGAGACCGAGATCAAGACACTCGGAAATCAAAGCCTTGATGGGACGCGTTAGGATTTTTCTGTCAGAATCTCTCTGAAGTAGAATAATCTCAACGCGTCCTTTTCGTTCAGAAGCACCTTCAAACCCTTTCAAAAGCGGCATTGCCGCGGAAAGAGAGGCAAATAACATGCCCACGATTCCGAAAGAGATCGCCACTGCGTGTGGATGTTCGACCTGCGTGAAGAAGGTGGCTCGTGATGTCCTGTGTGTCCTGGTGATGGCTCTGGGGCTGATCGTGACCATCGTCGGGGTCGTCATGGACCACCTCGGCCACAATGGCGAGCTGTGCTTCAGCGTTGGGATCCCCGTCCTCGGCGTGGGCGTGACGGCCATGCTCCTGAACGGCGTCATCAGCTTCATCATCGGCCCGCGTCACTGATTGTACTTTCTTCCCTGGCGAACCGTCCGTTTCTCGGATGCGTTCGCCTCGGTTCCGAGATCCGAAATACTTCGGCTTTCAGAATCGAGAATAAAATCTCGAGTACATTACATCAAACAAAATTCACGAGAGATAGAAGAGGAGGGAAGCATTGAGGAACCCGGAAGAGAGTACGGGATACTCGATGGCGGTGTGAGAGGGGATTTTGGTCGGAGCGATCTGACCGGTTTCCACTCAAACACCATTCAAGATGCTGATCTTTGGATCAACATCCTTTCCCTTTTGTTCTGTCTCTCGTGAGAGCGCGCCGGTTTCCGGAGAGCGTTTGAACACGGAGAAAAAAAGATTGAGATGAGGCGGCGTCATCGCCAAGGAGGACGAACATGAAGAAGATTCTGATGGTGCTGGCGACGCTGTTCGCCGGTTGCAACGGGTGCTCTTCCATCTTCGATGGTGACGCCACGATCGAAGAGCCGGAGGAGCAGAGCACGACGGAGATCGTCGTCTCCCAGGAGCCCGAGTGCGATTTCCAGGCGATTCCCTATCCCTGGAGCATGGAGGGATCGGGCGTGTGCAATGATTGCGATTGCGTACGAGAGCTTCAGCAGGAGGCGCGCGACAACAAGCGCGAGAAGGAAGCTTGCCTCGTGCGGTTGTCCGATGCACAGCGCGGGACCGGTTGGTGCGACTCGGACAGTGAGTTCTGGGCCGAGGCCGCCTGCAAGTGCGTCGACCGGGTGCTCGCCCGCGAGAAGCAGCGCTTGGCACGTTCCTCCAAGCGCCACTGATCAAGAAGCGCTCCTCGCCAGAGGAGCACGAGGCGCACCTTTAACATTCGGGAAGCAGACACTCTGTCTGCTTCCCACCTCGAATAAATTTCTATCTACGAAATACGAATCGTACCTGCCTGCCGGCAGGCAGGTGAAAATACGAAATAGTGGAGGATGGAAATTTGTAGAGGTTCCTTACACAAAACCTACGGCTCAAACCTTGGCGCGCCGGTTTCCGGAGAGCGTTGAGTGGGAGAGCTTACACCCTTTTCGCGAAGACAAGGGGTCCGATGCCCCGGGAGGTGGAGACATGGACTGTGGAAACCCCAGGTGT
>Ga0209515_10002214_pt1 | contig 30357 bp, 32 predicted proteins | sample Subgroupgradi54m_FD_187454 | JGI IMG/M metagenome (GOLD analysis project Ga0209515, IMG submission 187454) | Subsurface groundwater microbial communities from S. Glens Falls, New York, USA - GMW60B uncontaminated upgradient, 5.4 m (SPAdes)... ... | reverse complement strand
AGCGAATTGCTCTCGTGAGGAGGACGGAGTGGGCTCGCTTGCCAAAAGCGTCATGGAGGACAGATAACGGAGGTGAAGGTATCCTTGCGATTATCTCTGTCCGGAATGCGAGCGAGGATGTGAATAACATTATGACCGATATCGGACGTCTCACCGGTGTTGGACATTTAACGTTGGACATCCGATATCGGACGAGAGGTGGCCGAGCGTCTTTTGGCAAGTGAGACCACGCAGTCATCCTCACACGAGACTTATGAGCGAACCTTCTTCCGTCGCTATCCTCCGCAAGCGAGGGTGTCAGCGCAGGTCTTCTGATACTCATCTCTCGTGAACCGTGAGCGAACCCTTATGCGCCACCGGCTTTAACCGCCTTACCGGCCTTGCGGCGAATCACCTCATCGGCATATTTGATTCCTTTTCCTTTATACGGTTCCGGTTTGCGAACTCTGCGCAAACGCGCCGCGGTCTCCCCGAGAAGCGCTCGATCCGAACCGCGAAGCGTGATCGTATTTTTTTCAACCGTCCCTTCAATGCCGGCAGGAAACGGAAACTCAACCGGATGCGAATAACCGACTTCAAGTATTAATTTTTTTCCGGCAAGTGCAACCTTGTATCCCACACCAACCACCTCAAGCTGTTTTGAAAAGCCCGTCGTCACACCGGTCATCATGTTGGCGATCAAATTGCGCATGGTGCCCCACAGCGCTCGATCACGTTTAACATCCGGCGTGGCGCTGTCCACGGTAACGACACCACCTTCCTGATTGATTGCAACCGAAACATGAGGGTGAATGCTTTCCGCAAGTTCTCCTTTCGGACCCTTAACTAAAAGACGAGCGCCCTGTAGCTCCACAGTCACTCCTTTGGGGATGATAATTGGTTTTTTGCCGATACGGGACATAAGTTGATCTGTAAATCTTAAACGGTAAACCATGAGCCTTAAGCTATAAGCCCTAAGCCATAGGTCGAACAGAGGTTCGATTCAACTTATAGCTTATAGCTTATAGCTAAATTAGTACACTTCGCACATCACTTCCCCACCCAGTTTGCGCTTTCGCGCTTCCTTATTAGTCATGATACCTTGTGATGTTGAAATAACGGCAATTCCACGATCATTCAAAACACGCGGCAAATCATTCGCCGGTTTATACACGCGACGACCCGGCGTTGAAATGCGATCAATACTACGGATCACGGGCTCGCGTTCACGATACTTCAAACCAAAACTCAATTCACCCTCCGGTGTTTTATGCACCGAGGTAAGGTATCCTTCCACTTCAAGAATGCGGGCAATAGCCATCTTCACATTCGAAAAAGGAAGAGAAACATCAGGTTTACGCACATTCTGTGCGTTTCTGATGCGGGTTAACATATCTGCGATTGGATCTGTCATCATAATTGAGCCTTAAGCTATAAGCCCTAAGCCATAGGTCGAACAAATGTTTGGTTCAACGTACAGCTTACAGCTTATAGCTTATAGCTTATGGCTTATGGCTTATGGCCATACTTATTACCACGAAGATTTGGTAATGCCGGGGATTTGACCGCTGTTTGCCAGTTCACGAAAACAAATGCGGCACAGTTCAAAATCTCTGATGAACGCGCGCTTTCTACCACACTTCCAACACCGTCGCACAATCCGCGATGAATATTTCGGCTTTTTCTTTGATTTTGCGATTTGTGATTCACTGGCCATACCTGTTGAACAGTAAGATTTAAGCTATGAGCTTTAAGCCTTAAGCCGTAAGCTATAGGTCGAACAGAGGTTCGGTTCAACTTATGGCTTATAGCTTATAGCTTACGGCTATTTTCTAAAAGGGATCCCCAATTCACGAAACAATGCGATGCCACGTTCACGATTGCGGGCGGTGGTCACTATCGTAACTTGCAAGCCATGCGTTTTTTCAACCTCATCAGCACGAATCTCCGGAAACGAAACATATTCTTTGAAACCGATTGACAAATTTCCGTTTTTGTCAACGTTGGACTCCGCTATACCGCGAAAGTCACGCACACGCGGCAAAGTCAATCGTATCAATCGTTCAATGAAATCATACATGCGCGCACCACGCAAAGTAACCATATACCCGACCACCATACCTTCGCGGGTTTTGAAATTGGCAATGGATTTTTTCGCGAGAGTGGGAACAGGTCGTTGACCGGTAATGCGCGTCACGACACTCGCCACCACTTCCGCGATTTTGGGATCACGATTCTGGGCGGTGATACCTGCATTGACAACCACCTTAACCAATCGCGGCACTGCAAGCGTATTTTTAATGCTAAAAGTATGCGCAAGGCGCGGGGCAATGGTTTTTTGGTAAGTGGTTTTCAAGTTGGTCATATTGTTTAACGGTGGGCTATAAGCCGTAAGCTGTAAGCCATAAGTTGAGCCGAGTTTCTGTTCAGACCTATAGCTTAAAGCTTATAGCTTATAGCTACTAGATGGTTTCACCGCACTTCTTACACACACGCACCTTCTTTTCTTTGCCCGTCGGTTCAACAATTGTTTTTGTGGAAATACGCGTTGTCTTTCCGCACTTCGAACACACGAGTTGCACTTTAGCGCGTGCCATGGGTGATGAAAACTCAATCTTTTCACCGCGCTCCCCTTTTTTGGTAGGACGCAAATGACGCGTCCGTTTTCCCGCTCCCTCAACAACAATACGCTCAAGACCCGGGAAGATTTGCATAATCTTTCCCGTTTTTCCTTTATCCTTGCCGGATAAGATTTTGACGGTGTCACCGGTTTTGAGTTTCATATCTTTGAGCCTTAAGCTGTAAGCTTTAAGCTATGAGTCTGAAAAACAGATCAGTTCGGTTCAACTTACAGCTTACGGCTTATAGCTTATGGCTATTGTTACAGCACTTCGGGGGCCAATGAAATTATCTTTGTGAATCCTTTGGCGCGCAATTCGCGAGCAATCGGGCCAAAAATGCGCGTGCCTTTTGGCTCTTTTGTTTTTTCATCAACAATCACCACCGCATTGTCATCAAAACGAATGTAGGAACCGTCGGATCGGCGCGTTTCTTTGCGTGCGCGCACGAGAACGGCGTGGACGATATCGCTTTTCTTAACCGGCGCATGGGGAATCGCTTCTTTGACCACACACGTCACGATATCTCCGATAAAACCATACCGTTTCTGATAACCGCCGTGTAACCGAATACACTGGAGCTTGCGAGCACCCGTATTGTCTGCGACGACGAGCATTGTGCGATGTTGAATCATACCTTTTGAGCCTTAAGCTCTAAGCTATAAGCTCTATGTCTGAACGAAAGTTCAGTTCAACTTATAGCTTAAAGCTTATAGCTTATGGCTTATAGCTTATGGCTATATTTTTTTACCGATGATGCGCCAGCGCTTGTCGCGCGAAAGTGGACGACATTCTTCAAATATCACGGTGTCTCCCGTATGATATTCATTCTTTTCATCATGCACCTTGAAACGCTTTGATACCTTGTAATGTTTGTGATACTTGGGATGCACCTTCATCCGATCAACCCGAACAACCCGCGTCTTATCCATGCGGTCTGACACGACAATTCCCTGAAATGTTCTTTTTTGTTTTACGGTATCCATAACAGATTTAAGTTGTAACTTCGCGCGGAGGAAAACAAGCGCTTGTTGCTTCACGTCGCCCCTCTGCGCTCCGACTTCGAGGGACAAGTCGCTCGAAAGTGCCAAAGCTACGACGCTTTGTCACTTTACTCTCTCCTAGCGAAGTAAGATTTAAGTTGTAACAGGTACGACGTAAATCTTAAATCTTTAATCTTTAATCTTTTTAAGTATCGTCTCAATCCGCGCGATTTCAAGCTTCACTTCACGAATCCGACGTACATCTTTTTCTTCACCGCGCCTGACACGAAACTGCACCTCTTGAAGGGTGTGACGATTATCTGCAAGCAAACGCCGCAGTTCCGTTTCATTTTTGGTTTTCAGTTCTGTGTAATCCATACTGACATCTGACATCTGACATCTGACCGATGGTCAAGTGTTAGGTGTCAGGTGTTAGGTGTTTTAATTATTTTCTAATAATCCGCGTCTTCATGGGCAATTTATACGATGCAAGTCGCAATGCCTCAACAGCCGTCTCGGTATCAACACCATCAATTTCAAACATAATGGTTCCTGCAAGTACCGGCGCCACATAGTGATCCACCGCACCCTTACCGCCGCCCATCGGCACTTCAGCGCCCTTAGTCGTTACCGGATGATCGGGAAAAATACGGACCCAAATTTTTCCTCCGCGTTTGATCGCGTGCGTCATGGCACGGCGCGCGGCTTCAATCTGTCGGCTCGTCACCCACATCGGTTTCATCGCTTTCAAACCAAAACCACCGAACGCAAGCGCCACCTTTCGGCTCGCCTCATGCGTTCCCCATCCGGATGTCTTCCCTTTATGGGATTTGCGGTATTTTACTTTTTTTGGAATCAACATATGATTGGAACCGAACAACGAATCTGAGCGAACCTTACGAACAGCGAATGTTCGTTGTTCGTTAGGTTCGGGAAGGTTCGTTGTTCGGTTCCCATCTGCAAAAAATTACTTCTTCTCAAACACCTCGCCTTTATAAATCCACACCTTGACCCCGATTGTTCCATACACCGTATGTGCTGTTGCTTCGCCGTAATCGATGTCAGCGCGCAGATTGTTCAAAGGAATGGTGCCCGATGAAAGCACTTCTCTACGTGCAATTTCAGCGCCACCCAAACGACCGGCCATGCGCACCTTAACACCCAACCCGCCACCTTTAAGCACACGTTCAATAATTTGTTTCATCAAACGACGGTGCGGCATGCGTTTTTCAATATCAAGCGTTGCTTGATCGGCCACGATTTGCGCCGCAAGCGCCGGGCGTTGTGTCTCAACAATATTCACTTGCAGTTGCGGTTTTTTTGCTCCTTTCCAAAATTGAGCGATCAGTTTGCGTTTCAATTCCTCGGCGCCCGTACCGGCGCGACCAATGATAAAACCGGGTTTTGCGGTATGAATAATGACGGTGGTTGCCGCGCCCGAGCGTTCAATATCAACCCGTTCAACGGATGCCTCACGAAGTGTTTTGAGTAACCACGCGCGCACCATCACATCCTGACGCAAGAGCGCCGGAAAATTTTTACGCGCAAACCAATGCGAATCCCATGTCCGCACCGTGCCGAGTCGAAATGCTTTGGGATGAATTTTATGACCCATACATACTGACATCTGACATCTGACACCTGACATCTGACCGATGGTCAAGTGTTAGGTGTCAAGTGTTAGGTGTTTCGTTATTTTTTTTGATCAGTAAGCACCACCGCAATGTGTGTCGTCCGCTTGCGGATGGGGGCGCCGGTGCCGCGTGCCCGTTGTGTCATGCGTTTCAATGTCGGTCCGCCATCAGCCGTAATTGATTTAATGATAAGCGTTTCACTGGCAAGTTTTGCATTATGTGTTGCGTTCGCGATCGCCGATTGAATAAGTTTACGCACGGGAACAGCCGCGAGCTTGTTCAAAAACTGAAGTTGACGTACCGCAAGAAGCGCCGGTTTCCCTTTTACCAGATTCGTGACCAAGCGCACCTTACGGGGCGCTATGCGAATAAATCGTGCGTAAGCCTTAACTTCCATATTTTGAGCCTTAAGCTATAAGCCCTAAGCCATAGGTCGAACAAATGTTTGGTTCAACGTACAGCTTATAGCTTATAGCTTTATAGCTATTTTTTCTTAGGAGCGGCTACTGCAGGAGCCGGTGTTGGTGTCGCGCCCGCGGCGGCGGCTGATTGCTCAATTTCTTTCTGCATCTTACCGCCATGTCGGGTAAACTTGCGCGTCGGCGAAAACTCGCCCAAACGATGTCCCACCATATTTTCAACCACGAGAACAGGGATGTGGAGCTTACCATTGTGAACACCAAAAGTAAAACCAAGCATCTCCGGCGTGATGCATGAATCTCGTGACCATGTTTTTATTACCGTGCGATCGCCGATGCGAAGCTTTCCTACTTTTTTCAAGAGCTTCGGATCAACCCACGGACCCTTTTTCAAACTACGTGACATAGTAGATTTAAGTTATAACTTCGCTTCGCTCGTTGCTTCGCGTTGTCCCCTCTACGCTCCGACTTCGGGGGACAAGTCGCTCGAAAGTGCTAAAGTTGCGACTTTGTCACTTTGCTCTCTCCTAGCGAAGTAAGATTTAAGTTGTAAAAACTTCTTTTCAAAACTTAAATCTTTAATCTTTAATCTTTAATCTCTTTACTTTCTAATAAGCACGGCGTAAATCTTTAATCTTAAATCTTAAATCTATTTGCGCCGTTGCAAGATCAGCTTATCGGACGCCTTATGCGGTTTGCGTGTGTGAACGCCGAGCGCGTGCTTTCCCCATTTGGTTTTCGGATACTTCATACCGATCGGATGCTTGCCTTCGCCACCACCATGCGGGTGATCAACCGGATTCATTGCTTTACCACGCACACTCGGTTTAATGCCGCGATGACGCGTGCGTCCGGCTTTTCCAAGCCTCACGAGCCATGAATCAGGATTTGATACCTGACCAATCGTTGCGCGACATTCTTTCGGAACCAATCTGACTTCTCCTGATGGCATGCGGATCTGCGCAAAGCGACCTTCAACCGCGACGATCGAAACACCGACACCACCAGCGCGCGCAATTTGTCCGCCTTTTCCGGGCTCAAGCTCTACATTATGCACCATGACTCCCACCGGAATGTGTTCCAAGCGAAAACGATTTCCCACTTTGATATCTCCCACCGATTCCGAGCTCACTATCATGTCGCCTACTTTGAGATTATGTGGTGCAATGCTGTAACGGCGTTCTTTGTCTGTATATTCAAGAAGAGCTAAGCGGGCATTTCGATTCGGATCATATTCGATTGCAATCACGCGTGCGGGTATATCGAATTTTTCACGCAAAAAATCTACCATGCGCGTAAATCGGCGTGCGCCACCCCCCCGATGACGAACCGCAATCTTACCATGAGAACGTCCTGACTTTTGTTTACGAAAACGGATCAAGTTCTTTTCAGGTTCCTGTTTTGTGATATCTTCAAAAGTATCAACCGTGGCAAGGCGACGTCCGGGAGTTGTCGGTTTGTAGGCGCGTACGGGCATAGAAGATTTAAGTTGTAAGATTTAAGTTGTAAGAATCTCTTTTCGAACTTAAATCCTAAATCTTTAATCTTTAATCTTAAATCTATTCGTAAATCGGCAATGTTTTGCCTTCAGGCATGGTGACGATCGCTTTTTTCCAATCTTTTCGTTGACCCAGGTAGCGGCCGAAGCGCACCCGTTTGCCGGCACGATTTATCATAGCCACCGACTCCGGCATCGTTCCGTAAAGTGCCTGCACCGCTTTTTTCACGCCGATTTTCGTCGCTTCAGCACTTACCACAAAAACATATTTTCCCAATCCCGCGAGCACCGCCGTTTTTTCTGTGACAAGTGGATGCACCAGAACATCACCGAACAAACCTTTTTTTAATTCCGTGTGCGTATCAGAAGTGACGGTTGGTGTTTCAGTTTTTTGAGTTGCTGTTTTAGAATCAGAAGCCACCGTGGATTTAACCGCGGTCTTTTCCGGCGCTTGCGCGAATTTTGATTTGAAACGGTCAAAGAAATTCATACTTTTGAGCCCTAAGCCTTAAGCTCTAAGCTATAGGTCTGAAGAACAGAGCATAGTCCGTCCGGTTCAACTTACAGCTTACAGCTTATAGCTTATAGCTAATTTGCATACAACTGTTCAAGCACCGGAAGGGTCGCCTTGGGCATCACGAGTGTTTGATACCGTAACACTTCTTCAAGAGGAAGCGCGTTTGCTGTAACTGCTTTTACATTGGGGATATTGCGCACTGCGCGCATGGCGAGCTCGTGCTTCGCGGGCAAAACAAAGAGCATGTTCTTCCCGATGGGAAGTGACTGCGCCAATTTTGCCATAAACTTGGTCTTTGCTTCGGGAAGCACAAACTCGTCAATCAAGAAAACGTGTGCGCGGGCGGCTTTGTCTGACAAAACCATACGAAGTGCGTTGCGGCGCGCTTTGCGATTTATTTTGACGCTGAAATTGCGATTTGAACGCGGACCGAACGTGACGCCGCCACCAATCCAAATTGGTGAACGATTTGAGCCATGACGTGCGCGACCTGTTCCTTTCTGACGCCACGGCTTTTTGCCACCACCGGAAACTTCACCGCGTGTTTTTGTGTGCGCAATGGCCGTGCGGCGATTTCCCATGATGTTTTTCACCACTTGATGCACAACACCTTTTTTCACCGGCACATCAAAAAGCGCCGCAGGCAATTCCATTTCGCCCACCTCGACACCTTGCATGTTGTATACTTTTGCTGTTGACATAATGGATTTAAGTTGTGGTGGAAATGGCGTAAATCTTAAATCTTTAATCTTTAATCTTCTAGTTCGCTTGCACCAGTACCAGTGCGCCGCGTGCTCCGGGGACCGCGCCTTTCACCGCCATAATATTTTTTTCCACATCAATCTCAATCACTTCAAGATTTTTCACATTTACTCGATCAGTACCCATGCGGCCGGCCATGCGCTTTCCTTTTTGAACCGGTCCTTGGCGTTTTGATCCGATCGAACCCGGCATACGCAATTGATCCTTGTGCCCATGCGATGCAGGATGTCCATGAAAATGATGACGCTTCACCACTCCTTGAAAACCACGACCCTTTGACGTGCCCACAATGGAAATCGCATCACCGGGCGCGAACGCAGCAACGGTAATTTCAGTACCCCGAGGAAACATGGTCGCGTCATCCACACGAAACTCACGCAAATAACGAAAATTACCCAACTCTTTGGTGTGCCCGACAATTGATTTCGTGACTTGCCGTTTTTTATCAAAACCAATCTGAACGGAATTATATCCATCATGTTCCACCGATTTCACTTGAGTGACCACACACGGTCCCGCGGTAAGAAGCGTCACTCCTACAACCGTCCCATCGGCGCGGTAGCGTTGGCTCATTTCAAGTTTTTTTGCAAGAATGAATTTCATAATTACGTTGGGTATTCCCGAATGTCCGAATGATGCCGAATGTCCGAATAATTCGGAAACTCCTACCTTGTAATGAAAAAGCCAGAAATTTTTTTGCATGATTCTTGTTGTCGTAATGTCATTGCGAGGAACGAAGTGACTTGTGGTGAGCGCAGCGAATCCACGAAGCAATCCCGAGAATAAAAGGTTGCCTTTATTTCACGGGATTGCTTCGCTACGCTCGCAATGACTACATGGTGCTCCGTTGCAAAAAAATTTCTAGCCTCTTCTGTAATCGAGGCGTTTTTGTGGTGCGTTATTGTCAATACTCAATGCGACTTATGGGTGCGCGTGCAAAGGTTTTTTCCGACGAAGCCGGAAATCTTTCTTTGCCGAGCCTCTTTTTGAGCCTTAAGCTGTAAGCCATAGGTCGAACAGTAGTTCGGTTCAACTTACAGCTTACAGCTTATAGCTTATAGCTTATAGCTTTTTATCTACATCTTAATTTCGACATCAACACCAGCAGGGAGCGACAAACTCGTCAGCGCATCAACCGTTTTCGGTGTCGGATCAATGATATCAATCAAGCGCTTATGCGTGCGCATCTCGTATTGCTCGCGCGAATCTTTATGCACAAACGTTGAACGATTGACCGTGTACTTTCGCTTTTCCGTAGGAAGTGGCGTCGGGCCAAGCACGGTTGCGCCTGTTCTCAGAGCCGTATCAATGATGGTGCGCGCAGACTGATCAATAATTTTATGATCGTACGCGCGAATCTTAATACGAATCCGTTGTTTGGATTCTTCCTCGGGCTTTACGGCAATTTGTTTAGGAACTTTAGTGGGCATGTTGAGTGAGTAAAGAGCGCGATGGATTTAAGTTGTAGTACGCACGGCGTAAATCTTTAATCTTAAATCTTAAATCTATTTGATTATCTTCGTCACGACACCCGCGCCCACCGTCTTGCCACCTTCACGGATAGCAAAGCGTTGTTTTTCTTCAAGCGCCACCGGCGTAATGAGTTTCACTTTCAAATTGATCGTGTCGCCCGGCATCACCATTTCAACACCCTCCGGCAATTCAACTTCACCCGTCACGTCAGTCGTGCGCATGTAAAACTGCGGTTTGTATCCCTTGAAAAACGGCTTGTGGCGACCACCCTCTTCTTTGGAGAGCGCATACACTTCACCTTCAAATTCCGTGTGTGGTGTCACTGAACCGCCCTTGGCAAGCACCATACCGCGTTCAACTTCATCCTTTTTCGTGCCACGCAAAAGCAATCCGGCATTGTCACCGGCACGACCTTCATCAAGCTGTTTGTTGAACATTTCAACACCGGTCACCACGGTTTTGCGCGTTTCGCGAATACCCACAATTTCAACTTCTTCGTTGATCTTGATAATACCGCGCTCAATGCGACCGGTCACGACGGTGCCACGACCTTCAATGGAAAACACATCTTCGATCGGCATGAGAAAGGGCTTGTCGGTTTGGCGCACCGGCTCCGGAATAAAGGTGTCAAGTGCGTTTATCAAATCCATGATTGGTTTTGTAGCGGCATCATCATTCGGGTTCTGAAGTGCTTTAAGTGCTGAACCGCGAATAATCGGCGTGGTGTCACCCGGAAACTCATACTTTTTCAAAAGATCGCGCACTTCAGCTTCTACAAGATCAATGAGTTCCGGATCATCAACTTGATCAACTTTATTCAAGAAAACAACAACCGACGGCACACCGACTTGGCGCGCCAAAAGAATGTGCTCGCGGGTTTGCGGCATAGGACCGTCGCCAGCACTCACCACGAGAATTGCTCCGTCCATTTGCGCGGCGCCCGTGATCATGTTTTTGATGTAGTCGGCGTGTCCCGGACAGTCAACGTGCGCGTAGTGGCGCTTGTCAGATTCATATTCACAGTGTGCGGTGGCAATCGTAATACCGCGCGACTTTGATTCAGGCGCTTTATCAAGATCATCAACACCCTTTTTCTGTGCGGTCATTCCCTTTGCGTTAAGTACCGCAAGAATTGCCGCGGTGAGCGTTGTTTTTCCGTGGTCAACGTGGCCAATAGTACCAACGTTAACGTGTGGCTTAGTGCGTTCAAATTTTTTAACTTCGGCCATAGCGAGCTTATAGCTTATAGCTTATGGCTTATAGCTCGTAAGAGAGCGATAAGCAATAAGGCATTCTAAGCAAAAATAACGAAAAAAAAATAATTTAAGTAAAATACTAGTCATTCTGAATGAAGCGTAGCGAAATGAAGAATCTCGCACGCATGTGCGCGGACAGGCTCGTGTGCACGAGAGATCCTTCACTATCGTTCAGGATGACGTGGATCGTGTGAATAAGTTGTAGACAATTTTTTGGTGATCCCTATTCAAGGGGTTCCAAGTAAAAACGCTCTTCTTGCCTGATCTTTTCTTCGCTTAATTCAGCCAAACCATTACCTTCATCAACAAACGCCTCAAAAGGTATCTCATCAACCTGTTTTACGATGACAGGCTTTATATTATACGCATTAGGAAAAGCTGTCAAGCGATTGGCGGTGGGCTCTTTTTTGGGTTCATTTTGAACGGGAATCGCGCTCGTTATGGGAACCGGAGCAGACGTCACGCCGCGCAATTTTTCATAATCAGCCAAGTCCATAAGCACGAACGCTTCTTCGCCCGACGGATCAATCATAATGCACCGATCCCCTGTTTTCCGCGCCATTGCCATTATTTTTTTGATGAGTGGGGTCATAGGTGTCATCAGTATACAGGTTCCTTAAAAGGATGCAAGAATTTAGACACTTGCTGTTCCCCTCTTAAGGTAAGAGGGGCGAGGGGAGTTATGTTGTGAGCAAATTTTGTTGTCAGCATAACCCCCTCTCGCTCCCCCTTACCTCGCTAGGAGCGAGAGAAGTCACAAAGCGTCACAGCTTTGGGGCTTCCGAACGACGACGCGAGGCAACGAGCGCCCTTTTTAACCTCGCGAAGTTACCCTAAGGGGGAGAACAGCTTTTCGTAAGTTCGTAGAGGTTCGTAGTTTCGTGACGAAGTGCAAAACAATCAAAAAATCCCGACACCAGTATAGTGTCGGGAAACGATTTACGAATTGCCTTTTTCGGCCGAAGACTTCATGAACTCGACGCGGTCGCCGTCTTCGAGACGAGCCGCCATGTCCGATTGGGTCACCGGGCCGTCGCCACGCGTGAGGTAGATGCGGGGCATCTTTTCGATGGACCACGCCTCGCGCAGGCCGCGGTGCACATCACCGATCGTCTTGCCGGCAAATCCCTGAACAACATTTTCGTAGGGTGGGTAGACCACCGTGATGCCTTGCGCCGCCGGCTTCGAAACCGCCGCCACACTGGACGACGTCTTTGCCGACGCAACCGGTGCCGAACCATCCTCCGCGATCAACTCGCCTCGTGAAACAAGGTGCGCGATGACCGCGTTCATCATCTCGGAAGTCGGCATTCCCGAGGCATCCTTGACACGCAACTCCTTCGCAAGCGCATAGACCTGTTCATCATTCATTGCTCTCACATCAGACTGCTTGTACGTCATGTTCTTCCTCCTGCGAGGTCACTCCTCGAGTGCCTCGCTTCTCGAGGTGTGACCTCGATTTGGTGGTTTGGTAAGATCACTCCTCGGCGAGGTCGCTCCTAGGGATTCTTAACTTCCCTAGGTGCGACCTCGAGGTGTGACCTCGATGTGGTGGTGAGAGGCTAAGCCTTGAAATTCGAGGCTCGGCCTTTTGGTTTTTCGTTCAAGGCCGAGCCTCTAAAGGCTTAGCCTCGAATTCGGTTGTCGTTTCATCGCCGACTACCTCGGCCGCTTTCTGCGACACCGGTATCCGGCGACTCATCATGCGATTGCGGTACGCGTCAAAGTACGTTTCCGTGTAGGCCGTCTCGGTTTGAAACACGGCATCGCCCTTTTTCTCGGAAATGAATCCATCAGGATGCAGAACGAGACGATAGAGTGTGCCAAACATTGACACCGCCGCATACAAATTTGCCACGAAAAATTGTGGCGCTCCGTTTGCGGCGCGTTCTTCACAACTCATTTCGTACGGCGCCTTTTCAGTCGGGTTCTCAATTTCAGGATGATCGAAGGTAAGCGGTGGCGTTGCATCGGCACCATCACGGCGCAGATACGTTGCCGCGTTTCCTACGAGATCATCGTTGCCGCCCGAAATGATCGAAATGTTTTGCAGATTTTGCGCATAGTCAGACACAAACTTCCGTGTGGCGTGATTGTCAACGCAGAGCAAAACGATTTCATCTTCCAGAAGAATGAATGCGGCATTTTCCGGTGACACATACTCCGGCACCGCATCAACGGTCAACTTCTGCGCCGCATGACCGAATTCCTGCGCAATTCTTTTTGCCACCGATTGAGCTTTGTTGCCCATCGAGAGAAAAGACTGCCGTTCACGATTACGATCTTCAAACTCATCACGATCAACGAGAGTAAGCGTGTGCTCACCCGGAAGAACGGAAAGGAATCGAGCGGCCCATGGGGCCAAATTACTACCAATGCCTCCAAGACCGATAATGGTAATTCTCATTGCGCCTCCTTCTTTGTGCACGTAGCTCAGGTCTTTAGACCTGATGCCGTCCGTTTCAAACCTAAAGGTTTGAGCTACGAACGGTGTCCGGTCCGCTTCAAACCTAAAGGTTTGAGCTACCCATACCATACATTATCACGTTTCTACCTTCTCGCTATTTCTTACCGCGACGGGTGGGGGTGTGTCAAGTTCGTTCGCCGCTTCCCCCGTAGTAGATGTGCCATTATCTGGCTTGGTTACAAACTTTTTCGGCACCAATGGATCCCGCACAAAAGTCATTCTTTTGCCGGCATCCATCATCTCGTAAAACTCGTCGCGATTTTTTTCCAGATACGCCCGAACCGCTGAAAGTCTCATACCAAGCGTCATGTTCTTCCACTTGATAGCCGCTTCACGGGATTCGCCACCCAGAATCGGGATGAGTCCTGCCCACAAGGCGTTCAATTCAATTTCCGGAAGTGCCAAAATCATTTTCTGAAGTGCGTTATCGGATGTACCACGAAAGTTAACGACGATATCCTCAACGTGATTAAAGTCGTCGTGAACGTGCGTCTCTCCCTTCTTCTCTTTTGATGGTACTTCTGCAACAGGTGCCACGATGGGTTCTGGTTCAGGAACATACTTCTGACCAAGACCCGCACGCACTTCCGGCGAAATGATGTTCGTGATTGGATCCTTCAACTCACTACGCTTTGCTTTGAAAAACGCGCGCAGTTTGTCAATGAATACCGTTGGCGGCGTAACACCGGTTTCATTGAAGTACATTTCAATGCCCTGCGACAGAGCATCGCGGGTACTTTTTGCCGAGTCCCACCATGTGTCGAGCAATTTTGTTTCCGTGCACACATCGCCATATTCAAACAGATCGCCAACCGCCACACGATCTCTCACGCGATGAAGCACATCTGTGTGAACATCTGGAGAACAACGCTTGCATGGAGGTTTGTGTCCTTGTGATACGTAGGGCACGCCATCGCCCTCGGTGTAATAGGACACACCTCCATGATAACTACCTTGATAGGAAGTTGTGGTCACCGCGTGCTCGATTTTGTGCACTTGCGCGCTCCACTCGAGCGGCGGCGTTGCGTCTTCGGGATCAACATCCGGCGGCAACTCCACCACAAAGCCTTCGGGTTCGTAGATGTACCGAGGATAGTTCGTTCCTCCGGCATAACCAGAGAGCGTGACCGGCCCGGGCGATGCGACAAAACCAATGCGCCGTTCGTGCCCTGCGGCTTGTTGCGCCTGTTTTTGCGCGTCGCGATGTGCACGACGACGCGCTCTCTTTTTTTTCTTGCCGCTTTTTTCATCCTGCTCACGACGCCATGCGACAAGCTCGGCAAAGGGACCCTTGGCGTACCTTTGAATGATAGCATGAAGGCCATGCGACTCGCCGGTAATCACTTCTCCCGCATCAGTCAAAATGACATCATCTCCTTCATCATCTTCACCATGAATCTCCGTCTCACGAGAAGTTGATACTGCTTCGGAAAGAGATTGTGCAGGAGACACCTCCGGCGGATCAGCAACAACAAGCGTGTCGTTTGCGGCAAGAGGTGCCGGTGCCGACGTGGGTGTTTCCGTGTGCGATGTGCTTTTCACAAAATGCGTCCCCGCGAGGACTCGCTCAACATCTTGCGGAAATCGTTTCCCGCTCACCGCAAGGCTCGCGACAATATCAATGCGCTTGTCCGCAATGCGACCGAACGTGATGTGAATGCCGTCAAAGTTCATTTCATCGCTCTCATCTTTATCAGAATGAAACGCCGTGAGGGAACCGTGGCTGTGACAGGTGCCCACAAACGTAAAACCTTCAACAGCTCGAAACTCATCATTCGATGTGCATCGTGTTGCATCTACCTGTTGATCAGGCGCATCAAGTCGAAAGGTGCCGCGTTTTTGGTTATACGAAATAAACAAAAGCGCTTCACTGTGCTCCCGCTCCCAAACGGCACGGAAAAAAAGCAACATACGCATCACGAGTTCGGCCGGAATCGGCGGAAGCAGATACTGCGCTTCACACTTGACCTCCGCAAGCGATTCAACTTCTTTAGCCGGAACAACGGCCGTGAAAACCAAGTGGCGCTTTTGAATGTAGATGCCATCACGACCCACGATGAATGCAAACGGCTCTTCCGGCGGCGGATCTTTTTCGTCACGCTTCAGATAAATGGGAAACATGGTTGCCTCCTGCGAGGTCGTTTCCAGGGATTTTCAGTCTCCCTAGGTACGACCTCGATGTGCGAGGTGCGACCTCGATTTGGTTGTCAATGATCTGAATTTTCGTAGCTCAGGTCTTTAGACTTGAACGCATCAAACCTAAAGGTTTGAGCTACGACAGTGCTTCGTAGCTCAGATCTTTAGACCTGATGCCGTTTCAGACCTAAAGGTCTGAGCTACGATCGTTACTCATTTTGTAGCATAATTGGCTCAAAAAGAGAAGAAGTAAGCTTAGCAAAAGATAAAATTAGTGTCAAGTCCGTTTAATAGATGCGCCCTCGGTCTCTGCAACGAAGGCTCGGAGTCATGCCACTGCATGGCTATGTCATTGCGAGGAGCCGCGCGACTTGTGGTGAGCGCAGCGAATCCACGAAGCAATCCCGTGAAATAAAGGAAATCTTTATTTCACGGAAATCTTTTCTTCTCGGGATTGCTTCGCTCCGCTCGCAATGACAGTCTGTTTCATTGCGAGGAGACGAAAAACTTCCGACTTGTGGTGAGCGTAGCGAATCCACGAAGCAATCCCGTGAATAATAAAAAACAGCTCTTCACGATTGAAGAGCTGTGTGAGGCTAAGCCTTGAAACTCGAGGCTGGGCCTTTTTGTTTTTCGTTCAAGGCCTAGCCTCTAAAAGGCTTAGCCTCGCATCCATTATTCTACCACTCTGCATCTGTTGGCACGCGCGAATATCAAACGCGCCCACCATGTCGGATCCTGAAGCAAACGCATCGGAATATTTTCAGCACCAACCTCTACTCTATTAGTCCTTCTTTCCGAAAAGACCACTTCTCCGGCATCAAGATACAACCATGCGACACCAAACTGCTTTCCGTAGTGAACCACGGTAAACACATGGCCTCCTCGTACAAGTCGCTCACCAAGAGGCGTGGTCGTTCCGGTGTCAAGACCGCTCACATCAGTCACTCTTACCCGATCACCAACTTTGATGATAGAACCGGTATTGTCCGAAGCGATTGCGTAACCGGGTTTCACGAGGCGATCGGTGGGCACTCGAGAAGACTCACGCGGCGCGCGCAGTGTGCGCAACCCTTCAAAACGTACGAGCTCTACTCCCTTCGGAACATGAATTGGTATTTTCTCTTCGGCCGAAACGAGTGGCACCCATACATTGTGCCGACGCATTTCAAAGACTTGTGCGTTCGCGGCCACGAGATCAAACGCGCGACCACATGCCGTGACGAGCATCACATATTTTTCATCCGGAGACGTGACAAAGTGCGAAATGAGAAATCGTTTTCCGCGCTTTTCATGTGGCACATCTTCGCGCAAACGAATCCGCATACCGCGCACGAGTGTCATGTGCTTCCGCCACTGCGCGCGATACGAAACGACGGTGACATTCTTCACGCGTTCACCGTTACGTATAAACGCTGTTTGAAAACCATCGGCTTCAATGTCAACATCCGCCGAACCAACCTTGACAAAGTGATCTATCGTACGACACGACCGCGTGCCGTCATTTATATGCGCACCGACTGGATAGTGTTCCCCGCCACAGTCCAACCCATGAGCCGAAAATGTAATCTTCGGCACGGCGCGGATATTTTGCATCGCAACGCCATCTGACTTCAGAAGCAATATCCACGTATGCGAAACATTCACCCACTGTGAACCGTTCACGAATCGCGGAGAAAATGCTTGAACCTCATGTGGCCCGCCACCATCAACCATGATGAGATCACCGCGGCGCAAAAACTGCTTTCCCAACCGAGCCACACGAAGCGGGCTTTGCGGCGCGCGCACGAACGATTGTGCGAGCGTGCCATCCATCGCTTCAAACCCGTAGTAGCGACCGTTGGTGGCAAAAAAACGATGGCCTTCCCCATTCGATTCAAGAGCGCGGAAACGATGAATCATCACTTCAGTGATTGTGCCTCCGATCATAACGAACAAACGATCGCCGATCTTGAGGTCAGTGCCATCGATCAAACGGAATGTGTGCGCCACAAGATATCCTTCATGGTCACACGCTTCGCGCGGCAAAAGACGGATGCCGGCAAAAAGTTTTTCACCGGTGCCGAGCACCGTATAAAAACCTTCTTTGACAAACTTCGCAAGCAGTTCTCCTGAAACGCCACGCCGCGATGACGCCACCACATAGTAACGCCGCGGACGATCAGGCCATTCTTCGTGATTTTGAATTTCAACGATGGTGCCGGCCTCGAGCCGCGTGCCACCGACTTCAATCACCTCTTCGGTCGCACCGGCATCGCGCGCAAAACCGGCGAGCAATTTCCCCCCGACCACGAGTGGCAGAGGATCATCGAGTCCGGTCAACTTCACGAGCCGATCACTATCACCACTATCCCGACCAAACCACTCGATGATGGATCGCGCACCAACCGCGAGCTCCGAAAAGAGCGCATGCGTGCACACAAGTACATCGCCCGCGCGCAATACGGTGTGGCCTTTCGCGTCAGTCACTTCAATCAAGTTCGTTGTGCTTGCTTTGACGCCACCGGCAGTTCCCGCGCGTCGCACATCAATCGGATCGGCGCGTTGCACACGATTCGCAAACAGCGTGAAAATCTGCGGGGTCGCATCACTTTTTTTCAAGAGATTGCGAATCACATCGCCGATCGTACAATCAGCGCTTCTCCATGGTGCATGAAGTGGAAACTGGGAATTAGCCGCACTCGAGCGCTCCCATTCCCATGGCGACGCCACTTCCGGAATACGCGACGCATCCGCAAAAAAATCTTCAGTGAGATCTTGCGTCCACGCACTTCCCCAAAAGTCAGCCTCGACAAAATTAATCATCTCGGCAAAGGATCCGCCATTCGTCTGCTTCGCAATCGGCGAAAGACACAGCTCGGCGTGCCGATGCGGTTCGCGAGACCATGAGGTGTACCGATTGGGAAGATTCGGTTCGAGAAGTCCATCAGACTCCGCGATCAGAGGCTTCACGCGATACCACAGAGATACAGACTGCAACACATCGCCCGCAAAAAGATATGCTTTCACGATGTAAGGAAATGCAAGACGGAAAAACTCTTGCGTGCGCAGACGATTGTCGAACGTCGTTACATCTTCATGAAGCGCGTGATGTGCGCCGCATTGGAGCAGACGTTCTTTCATCGGAAGATAATTTGCATGCGCGGTAATCCATCGCACCATGCGCGATGTGGGCGCATCTTCGATGACAAACACCGACAAGCCTTCATGAGTATCCGTAAAACGACACTTGGGCGGCAGGGCGTGAAGTCCGCCTTCGTCAGGCACGAGCGCGGCAAGATCCACGGACTTTGTTTCAAGCACGCGCCCATCACGCTCCCCTCCCCCGCGCCGGACATACGTTGCCTTGTCACCATCTTCTTCAATCGTAATCACGCGTTCTATGTCCATGATGGCCTCCTCCGAGGTGCGACCTCGATTTTGTTGTCAATGATCTGAATTTTCGTAGCTCAGGTCTTTAGACCTGAACGCATCAAACCTAAAGGTTTGAGCTACGACCGTGCTTCGTAGCTCAGGTCTTTAGACCTGAACGCATCAAACCTAAAGGTTTGAGCTACGATAGTGCTTCGTAGCTCAGGTCTTTAGACCTGAACGCATCAAACCTAAAGGTTTGAGCTACGATCGTTACGAAGAACGAACAAGTGAGCTTAACAAAAAAGAGCATTTTTGTCAAATGTCCTTCTCGATAAAGACATCTCTCGTGATTCTACACCCATGGTGCCCCATTCCCCAATAGGAACCGAACAGCGAACCTTCTCGAACCTTGCGAACAGCGAACATTCGTTGTTCGTAAGGTTCGTTCAGATTCGTTGTTCGGTTCCAATCGGATAATTTCGGTTCCCATCAAAAAATAAAAGCCACGACGGTCAAGTCGTGGCAACGAAACGAAACTAATCAACCAACTCACAATCATGAACTTGTGCAAGCGCCAGTCGCGACCACCATGCGGGATTATGCCGCAAATGTTCAGGGATGTTATCGAACCCATGCAAATTTTTCCATATACCCTGTCCCACATCTTCATGAGCATCAAACAAACAGTATTCCACATCTCTGGCAATACGATGAACCACCGTAAAGATTGTGCCCTTCTTCGCACACTCATAAGCACGCGCGCTGGATTCTCGATACACGCGATGCACACGAACCCGATCGCCGATTTTTATCGAATGGCCGTTACAATCGTCGCCAACCACTCTTCCGGGACTCACGAGTTCCACATGATCCGGCACGATCGTGGTCGCATACCCGTCCGTAAACCTCTGTTCCGCAACCGATATTTCGCCGATGCGCTGGAGATACCGTGCAAAAATATTTTGACAACATCCTTGTGGAGTCACACCGTTCCCAGTGTGTCCACCAGGCACCTTGGTGTCGAACTGACACACCCACAACGATGCATCAGAAGGCGTCGCCCTCACCATAGTCAATGGTATTTGCATGATCGCTTTTTCATGCCTTTGAAAATCAAAGGAACAATCATTATCTCCGCCCAAATACCGCGCGCGCACGCCGGGTGCCAACCATTCGCCGGGTTTGTACGCGACCGTTGATGGTACATCACGCGCAATAATCCGACGCCACTTTCCCTTAACTTGCTTTTCAAAGTAGGCGAGCCACGCATCCGTGAGCGAAAAACCGTGTCCATCTTCGCATACCACATGCGGATCTTTATTTTCAGACACCACAATGTGTGATACACGAAGCGTGGTACCGGCTTTGATCTCTTTGACATCCTTCTGCAGTCGCAGAAGCATGCCGCGCCGCACGGTGTGTCCGCCCGCCGTTTTCTTTGCACGCCATACCCGAGAAAATTGCGGCACGAGTTTGAACTGTTGCGCAAATACTTCTTGCGCACCATCATCAAACTGAACCACAACATTACCAACAACTCCGGAAGCCACAAATCGCGAAACCCTTCTCACGCACTTTGTGGAAGAATCAAAAACCAACATGCCGACCGGATAAAAAGTGTCGCCCACACGCACACCACGCGGCGTCACGGTCATCGCGGCAAACACTTTAACGAGAAGACTTCCGTGTTCGGTAAGTCCCTGCCATTCGCCGTTCACTTTCACGGCGCGAAAGCCGTTCACGAACTCCGGTGAAAATGCATGGATCATCGCATAGTGAATAGAACCAATTTCAACGAAGTCGCCAATCCGCACGGTAGCCACGGTAGCGCCGTTGGGGAGCACAACTTCGTTAATCGGTTCATCGGGTGATCGCAGAATGTTATCATCACACAGACCATTCTCATCTTCACAGACAAACTCGTCACCACTCGCATCAAGAATAAAACGATGCGCACCCTCATCATCAATCGGCAAAAACCCTTTGATGGCGTCTTCGTACATCTCGGTGCCGTCGCGCGCAAAAATGCGCGTGCCGACTTTGAGTGTTTCACCGTCCGCAAACGTAATCATGCGCGCGGTGATGAATCCGTCCTCGTCGCATGGTTCAGGAAACACGACCGTGACACCCGGGTAGAGCGTGTCGCCCTCACCGATCACGGTATCATGTTCCTCGTCAACGATTCGTACAAGCACACGGCGAGCGGCGTCGCGTTTGACGCGCTTTATCTGATACAAACATCGCTCGCGATGCGGCCACGCAGATTCACTGAAACGAAACCGCACCGAAGGCGAAATCGAAATCTCGCCGATCGTCACCGCATCCTGCGATGCTTCTTCCGCAATGATGGTTGCGTCATGCAAAACGTCGGCAACAATCAACGTTTCCGGAACTTCACGTTCACGAAACTTGATGAGTCGCGAACCATCAATGTCAGGCCGACCAAACCACTCAATAGTGTGGCGACCGCCATTCCATACGAGCACGTTCCCGATCGCAAGGTCTACCTGCGCACCGTTTACATCACGAACCAGAATGGTCTCGGCAGGACTCACGCGATAACCGGCGTCCTCTTTGGCAGGCGTGCGATCAAAGCTATCTGCCGCCAGCATGCGCTTGGCAAAAAGCGGAAACAGACGCCGCGTGGTCGGATCACTCTGTCCCAAAAGCGCACGCACGAGCGACCCCACCGTTTTTCCGGTCGGTCGCCACGGCAACTTCAGCATGAAACGCGGATCGTTCTTCGATGCCTGTTCCCACTCCCATGGCGATGCGACTTCGGGCATACGTTCCGCATCTTTGAGGAACAAATCAACCCAGTGATCATTCCACGCACTCGTCCAAAACTCGCGCAAGAACGTGCGGATCTGACCAACGTGAGTGATTTCGTTTTCAGCCAACCGATTCCACAAGTCTTCCGAAAAACAACACTGCCCATACTTTTCGGATTGATCACACCGATTCGGCAAATTAGCATCAAGCAGTTCATCGCGCTCGGTGCGCACCGGACGCGTGCGATACCATAGCGAAACCGAGTCAAGCGAGTCGCCTACAAATCGAAACACTTTCAAGATGTAGGGAAACGTAAGCTCGAACTGCGTTTGCGTACGCAGTCGCTCCGCAAAATCGGCGTGGGAAATACCCCACAGACGATGGATGCCGCTTTCAAGCAATCGTTTATGCATGGGCGCATACACCGAGCTCTGGGTATTCCAAAAAATCGTGCGCGCCGACTTGGGCTCTTCCTCAATCACATACACATGAACCCCTTCTTCACCGCGATAAAAACAACAGTTCGGCGGAAGCGGATCGAGATTCGCATGCGAAGGAACGAGTGCCTGCGCTGACGTGCGCTTTGTTTCAAGAACCCGTTCGGCTTCAGGTACGTCTCCATGCGCCGGAATAATCATCCGCCGTTCAAGCGTAGCCGTGTTGTCGGGACGCACCACAATCCGTCGTCGAATATCAGGGGGCATGTTGTCCTCCAATGGGATCGTTCCCCGAGGTGCAACCTCGGGAGGTTGCACCTGGCGAGGTGTGACCTCAAGTTTTGGTTGAAAAGAACGAAGAAACAAGCTTAACAAAAAAGAGCATTTTTGTCAAACACCCTCTTCATAAAAACTATTTTTTTGATTCTGCACTCTTCATGCCCTATTCCCCGATGGGAACCGAACAGCGAACCTTCCCGAACCTAACCTCGCTAGGAGTGAGCGAAGTCACAAAGCGTCACAGCTTTGGGATTTCCGAACGACTTGTCCCCCGAAGTCGGAGCGCAGAGGGGAGGACGCGAGGCAACGAGCGAAGCGAAGTTACAAACAACGAACATTCGTTGTTCGTTAGGTTCGTTCAGATTCGTTGTTCGGTTCCAATCAGATAATTTCGGTTCCCATCGATTACTTCTTTTTTCCTTCAATAATTTGTTGCGCCACGTTCGTTGGCACTTCCGCGTAATGAGAAAACTCCATGCTGTATGACGCGCGGCCTTGGGACATGGAGCGCAGATCGGTTGAGTAACCGAACATAGCGGCGAGCGGCACATCGGCGTCAATCACTTTCGCGCCACTGCGATCACGCATTTCTTTGATCTGTCCGCGTCGCGCATTGAGGTCGCCAATCACATCGCCCATGAATTGTTCGGCGGTAATCACTTCCACTTTCATGACCGGTTCGAGAAGCGCCACGCCACCACTGCGCGCGGCGGATTGAAATGCCATTGAGGCCGCAATTTTAAATGCGATTTCAGAAGAGTCCACATCATGATACGAACCATCGAACACCGCAACATTCACGTCAATCATCGGATACCCGGCAACGACCCCACGCTCGAGTGCTTCTTTCACGCCTTTGCTGATTGCCGGAATAAATTCACGCGGAACGGAACCGCCTTTTGTTTCATCGGTAAATTCAAATTTCGTGCCACGCGGTTGCGGCATCACGCGCAACCAACAGTGACCATACTGACCATGACCGCCCGTTTGACGAATATATTTCCCTTCGCCCTCGGCTTCACGCTTCACGGTTTCTTTGTACGCAACTTGTGGTTTGCCGACCGTCGCATCAACCTTAAACTCGCGCTTCATGCGATCAACAATGATTTCAAGATGTAGTTCGCCCATGCCGGCGATAATGGTTTGCAGAGTTTCCTCATCGGTGCGCACACGAAACGTCGGATCTTCTTCAGCCAATTTTGAAAGCGCCATACCCATTCTTTCTTGATCCACTTTTGTTTTCGGCTCGATCGCGACCGAAATAACCGGCTCCGGAAATTTAATGGATTCGAGAAGCACTGGATGATCCGGATCAGAAAGAGTGTGCCCCGTGCTCGTGGATTTCAAACCGACCGCCGCGGCAATATCACCGGCAAAAACTTCAGATACGTCTTCGCGTGAGTTTGCATGAAGCCGCACAATGCGACTGATGCGCTCTTTCTCGCCGTTTGTTGTATTCAAAACATACGAACCGGCCGTGAGTTTACCTGCGTAGACGCGAAAAAAACACAGTTTTCCGACAAACGGATCGGCAGCAACTTTAAATGCAAGCGCGGTAAACGGTTCATCATCACTTGCCTTGCGATACATTTTTATTTCGTGATCTGCCGGATCCATGGCAATGAGCGGCGGCACATCAAGTGGCGACGGCAAATAATCATTGACGGCATCAAGCATAAATTGCACGCCCTTATTTTTGAGCGCTGAACCGCAGAGAATGGGAATGAGATCAAAATTAACCGTCGCTTTGCGCAAGACCCGTTTCAAATCTTCGAGCGGGATTTCTTTGCCGGCGAGATATCGGTTCATCAAGTCCTCATCGTTTTCCGCAATGGCTTCAATGAGCGCCGCGCGATATTTTTGCGCCTTGGGCATCATGTCGGCCGGCACATCGGATTCCTCAATTTCTTTGCCCATTTCATCTTTGTAGATTTCAGATTTCATCCGAAGCAAATCAATAATGCCACGAAATCCGCTCTCGGTGCCGATGGGAAGTTGAAGAGGAATCGCTTTTTTTGAAAGTCGTTCATGGATCGAGGCGACGTCGGCGTAAAAATCCGCGCCGGTGCGATCCAGTTTATTGATAAAACAAATGCGCGGCACGCGATAGTCGTCGGCATAGCGCCAGTTGGTTTCGGATTGTGGTTCAACGCCGGCCACGCCGTCAAAAATAACGACGGCACCATCAAGCACGCGCAAACTGCGTTTCACTTCAACGGTAAAATCAATGTGGCCCGGGGTATCAATCAAGTTGATGCGATGACCTTTCCAAAAACAGGTCGTCGCGGCCGCGGTGATAGTGATACCGCGCTCGCGCTCCTGCTCCATCCAGTCCATGGTGGTTTCACCTTCATGTACTTCACCGATCTTGTGCTTTTTTCCGGTATAAAACAAAACACGCTCACTGACCGTCGTCTTTCCGGCGTCGATGTGGGCGATGATGCCGATGTTGCGGGTTTTTTCAAGAGAATATTCTCGGGGCATTTTTGTCAGGACTCATTAAAATCGGGCGAAGTGAGCAAATGCGCGATTCGCTTCAGCCATACGTTGCACGTCTTGGCGTTTTTTGACGGCCTCCCCTTCTCCGTTTGATGCCGAAATCAGTTCATCAGCAAGACGCGCGGCCATAGGACGACCCTTTTTTGATTGCGCCGCACCGATCATCCAGCGGAGTGCAAGCGACAAACGTCGTTCGGCACGCACCGGAATCGGCACTTGATAGTTCGCGCCACCGACACGCTTACTGCGAATTTCAAGCACCGGCGACACGTTTTTAATCGCCGCGTCATACACCTCAACCGGATTGCGATCTGTTTTTTCTTTGATAATGTCAAAAGCGCCGTACACAATGCGTTCGGCCGTCATCTTTTTCCCATCACGCATGACATACGTAATCAACTTCGCCACAAGCGGCGAGTTGTGTCTGGCGTCAGGGATAATATCTCGTTTAGGAGCTTTTTTACCGCGCATATGAAATTTACGAGGTTTAACCTCGTGTGAGAAACGAGGTTAAACCTCGGTTTCATGGTCAGACGTTAGGTGTCAGTGGTCTACTTAGGACGCTTCGCGCCGTAGAGTGATCGGCCACGACGGCGATTTTGAACACCTTGCGTGTCATACACGCCGCGTACGATATGGTAACGCACACCCGGCAAATCTTTCACACGACCGCCGCGCAACAAAACAATCGAGTGTTCTTGCAAATTATGGCCCTCACCCGGAATATACGCCGTCACTTCCATACCATTTGAAAGACGCACACGCGCAATTTTTCGAAGCGCGGAGTTCGGCTTTTTCGGAGTCATTGTGCGCACTTGAACACACACACCACGACGAAATCCGGATCCACGACGCAAAAAAGTGCGCTTCCGATGGAGCGTATCAAGGGTAAACTGCATAGCCGGCGACTTTGACTTGCGCCGTGCCGTTTTACGGCCGTATTTGATAAGTTGATGAATCGTGGGCATAACGAGCATTAGTATATAGGAAGGCCAAAAACTTGTCCAGTACCTTGGTGGGGACAGTCTCTAGATGAGATGAAATGCGTAAACTATTTCTCCCCCTTAGGGTAACTTCGCGAGGTTAAAAAGGGCGCTCGTTGCCTCGCGTCGTCGTTCGGAAGTCCCAAAGCTGTGACGCTTTGTGACTTCTCTCGCTCCTAGCGAGGTAAGGGGGAGCGAGAGGGGGTTATGCTGACAACATAACTCCCCTTAATCCCCTCTTATCCTAAGAGGGGAAAGACGAAGCTCTGCTTCGAACCAAAAACTTAGTTTCTAAAAAAGTTGATATACGAGATGAATAACCCCGCCAAAGAGATGGCCGAAAATATTGAGACCGAAGAACGTATCGAGAATTACAAGTCCCAAAAGAAGAATGGGGCCGCGGGTTTCGATGGTGTGGCGCAGATGAGCGTGGCGAGGGGCATCCAAAAGCGAGAGCAACACTTTTGAACCGTCGAGTGGTGGTATCGGTATGATGTTGAAAAGCATGATAACGGTATTTATCACGACGAGCAATCCGAGAAATTGTACGAGTAAATTATCAATAGGAAGCGCACCGAGTGTCGTGACACCTTTCAAAGCAAAACCAAAAACAATTATTTGCAACAAATTTGAAAACGGACCAGCAAGCGCAACAAGTGTCGGTCCCCACTTTGGGTAACGCAAATTGTACGGATTAAACGGCACCGATTTTCCCCATCCAAAACCAATGAAGAGTAACATTAAAAAACCCATGACATCAATGTGAGCAAAGGGATTTAAAGTAAGACGTCCCGCGCGTCGCGCCGTATCATCACCAAGCGCAGTTCCCACAAGCGCATGCGAAAACTCATGCACCGAAAGCGCAATCAAAATTGCCAGAATCCACACGACAGACATGATGGGACGATCCGTAATAAGATTGAAGGGCATATTTTTGACATCTGACAAATGACACCTGACCCTTGACGAAATATTACGCCAATGATATATTTCTGGCATCATCTTCATTAGCTTGCTAGACGACGGGGAATACCTCACTCTAGCAAGCTAGAAAGCTATAAGCTATAAGCTCGCAAAAATATGTCACGCATTTGTGAACAATGTGAACGCGGACCCCTCAAGTCAGCCACCCGCAGTCACTCAAACATCAAAACTATTCGCCGACAGATGGTAAACCTTCAATGGCGTCGCCTTGATGGTAAACAGATTCGTTTATGCACGCGCTGTATAAAAACACGCGCAAAAACGACGGTTGCTTAAGTATAGCACTCCGAACTTAAGAACGGAAGAACCTAAAAACTGAAGAACTGAAAAACCGCGGTTGAAACCGTGGTTTTTTATTTTATCTCGGCTGACTATGATTCCACAGAAGATCGAACAGCGTGCGGTGCGTGATGGCGGATTCGCCGCTTGCAATCAAGATCATGGTATTTTCACGTCGCGTGGTGATGAACGCGACTTCCTCACCAAAGATAATAATCGTTGCAGGTAACTCCGTGTCCTTGGGCAAAAGACGTGTGATGCGCAACTCTTCTTTATCGCGCAAAATTATTTTTTGAGCGGTCACCGAATCAACCAAAAGCTGACGACTCTTAATCCCCCGCCGCACGCGCTCCGCAATGATGCGCTTCACGAGATAGGGTTCATGGACGAATTCGAGCATACCAACACCACTCGTCATGATGCGATATTCTTTGACACCGGACTTGAAAATTTTTTGCCACAACTGACGAAATCCCTCGCTGCCTTCATAAAGCATTACGCCGGCTCCCTCGCGCACCGTGCCGCGCAGAGCTTCGAGTTTCGGCACCATATCAGCAAACTGCTTTTCACGCGCATGAAGTTGCTTCGCGAGTGCCGCCGGTCCCTCCGCAATGTACACACTGCGGCGTTTTTGTTTTCCATAACGAAAAAATCCGCGACGCCGCAAATCCTCAAGAATGGGGTAGAGCGTGGTGCGCGGCAAACGGGTACGGCGCGAAAGCTCGAGCACCGTCGTCGCGCCAAGCTCAAGACCGGCCAAATAAATCTTGGTCTCTTTGTCGCCAAAGCCAAACGCTTTGAGCGCTGCTTCAAGTTCGTGTGGATAGTTCATACCCTTCATAATAACTATAATCTACCATAAAAATAGGTAACAGTCAATATGGTGTCCGTTTTTTCGACAGATTCTCTGGGAACTTTCTACCGATGCGGTAGCATGGCAGTGTGATGATCGTTGACAACCAAATCGAGGTCGCACCTAGGGAAGTTAAGAATCCCTAGGAGCGACCTCGCCGAGGAGTGATCTTACAAAGCCACCAAACCGAGGCTAAGCCTTTTAGAGGCTCGGCCTTGAACGAAAAACCAAAAGGCCGAGCCTCGAGTTCCAAGGCTTAGCCTCTAACCACCAAATCGAGGTCACACCTCGAGAATCGAGGCACTCGAGGAGTGACCTCAAGGAGGAAACCATGTTTCATTGGCTCATTGCACCACTGCACGCGGTTCCCGTTGTAACGATTGGCTTCACGTTCACCTGTCTGCTTCTTATTGCAGCGCACCATGTCGGCGACTTCGCTTTTCAGAGCCCATGGATGGCGATGGAAAAGGGGAAAAGCTGGGAAGTGATGGCCTACCACGTTCTCATGTACACCGTCTGCTTCCTCCCCATCGCATTCGTTGATCCGCGCATGAATCTCGCCACGTTTGTCGTCATCTTCGGATCGCACTTCACGATTGACCCCTGCAAGGCGCGCTGGAAATTCGTGAAGGAGATTTGGCAGGACCAGCTCTTTCACTACAGCGTGCTCGGCATTCTCCTCGCTGTTGGATGGCTCTAAAGATGTCATGGCGATTCTGGAACGACGGACATTGGGAACACATCGGCCCGAGCCCACCGAAACGAACAATTCGTTTCTGTCCGTCATGCGGAAAAAATTGCGCATTTCGCGGAAAGCGATGTCCGCACTGCGCCACGGAACTTCCGACGCGCGATGTGTCCGCATTCTGCGACTGCGGCGCACTTCCGAAGCGAGATGAAAAATATTGCTTCTCATGCGGCACGAAACGGAAACCAAAGGAGAACGATGCATTCACGCACACAGAAACAATTAACAGAGAAGCGACGGGATCGTGAGGAACGCGAACGTCGCGTCGAAGCGCTTTATCAAGCATTCAGGCGTGGCGGATTCGAACCGAATCCCGATCGAAGAAAACGAATGGACGAATCGGCGAAGTGATCGCCTGCGGATCACCAGCCGTTCGCAAAACGGGATAGCAAACAGCTATCCCTTTTTTTAAATAAAAAAATCACCTGACAACGTTTTGGCCGATCGGCCAAAACGTTGTCACTTTTTACACGGAATTATGAGACATTAAAAACAAACCGAAAACGAAAGTGATACTAAATTGGCCGATCGGCCAATTTAGTATCACGGGATTTTATCATAAAAAAAACGCCATGGAGTACCCACGGCGATGAAAGAAGATTACGGACGGCGATTCAATATGAATCCCCACAGCGCGAGAAAGAGTGCAGTGCCGACGCCAGTGCCCATCCATCGTTTCACCCATGAAAAATATGGTTGCGGCAGAAACGGGAATCCATCAGTGAGCGCACCAAGAAGCAAAAGTACCACAAGAAGTATGAGCGCGGCGGCATAACACCTGTTTCCATTTCTTTCTCGTTTCTCAAAATCTCGAGCTTCGTCCGGCAAAAGCAGTCGTCGTTGTCGCATGGCATCTCCCCTCTTAAAACAGGTTCTGATACAACAACGAGAGTAAATAGTACATTCTTCTTGACGACCTGTCAAAAAATCGTTACGATATAAGAGGACTTCATGGAAGTCGGACAAATTTTGGGACAACCTGTATTTTTGGAACCTCTTATTTGCGGGCGCTGTGGCGCACGCATGCGGGTTCCGGCGGCTTTGTTCCCGTCGGCAGAGCGTCGGGTTTACTCGATGCCTCCGCCTTCAGGGAACGTGTGGCCCATTTGGGTCAGAGCCAAAATCTTTCCGGCTGAAACTGAAGTCTTTTTTTAGAAAAAACAACGGGGTGTAGTATAACGGTATTATGCAAGGCTGGGGGTCTTGAGAACGGAGTTCAATTCTCCGCACCCCGAGTAAAAAATCAGTCTTCACAGACTGATTTTTTACTCGCAATTACTGAACGAAGCTCGAACCTTTTTTGAACGAAAAATGCTCGAGTGATTCCGCTCCGCGTTTCCGCCCGCCGAACTTCGGCGAGCAAAGCAAAACAATTTTCTTTCAATTTTTTAACGCCCGCCCGCCCAAATTTTTCTTTTAAAAGGAAT
>Ga0209515_10002212_pt1 | contig 30383 bp, 32 predicted proteins | sample Subgroupgradi54m_FD_187454 | JGI IMG/M metagenome (GOLD analysis project Ga0209515, IMG submission 187454) | Subsurface groundwater microbial communities from S. Glens Falls, New York, USA - GMW60B uncontaminated upgradient, 5.4 m (SPAdes)... ... | reverse complement strand
TTGACTTCTATGAACTTCGTTTTTGGTATCAAGGTAAACTGATCAAGGTTGAACGTATGAAAATTAAGGACTTTTTACCTGTCCACTTTTAATTCAAAAAGTGTCCACTTTTAAAAAGTTGGTAACATTGTTTTTCAAACATCCTTTTTCATCTGGAAAGCGCTGTTTTTCCATAACGGCGCATAATATACTGGATGTCCTCCCACCGACGGCTGCAGCCGAAGACAGCAATGATTAAGGTATCCCTTCCTCTCATCGTGTAGCCAATAAAACAAGCCCGCGCGGCTTTGGTGTATCCTGTCTTACCGTAAATATTATCTCCCCATTGGGTGAACAACATCTTATTATGATTTTTTAAAGGGATCTTCCGTCCTGCTTGAGAATAGATTGTTTTATACGGGGCATTGATCGTTTTTCTAAAAAAACTGTGTTTCAAAGCCTCTTTAAAAATGAGCGCCATATCGTAAGCGGTTGTGTATTGCGTCTGGCGCGGCGATGGAAGGCCGTTAGAATTGACGAAACGGGTATGCACCGCACCCAACTGCCGAGCGCGGTCGTTCATCAATTTAAAAAATTTTTCTTCAGAGCCAGAAACCGCCTGGGCTAAAACAATACTGGCGTCATTCGCCGAATTTAAAAGAAGCGCATACAACAAATCAGAAACTTTATACTGTTCACCCATGGCGAGATCAATTTTGCTGGGCTGAACATTGACGGCTGCGGAAGGAACCGAGACGATGGAATTCAAAGACAGATGTTCCAAAACCAATAAGGCGGTCATCACTTTGGTTGTACTCGCGGGATGAACGCGGCGATTAATATTCTTACCAAACAGTTGTTGATTGCGGCTGATGTTGGAAAGCAGGGCGGATTCCGCCGAGATGCGATAAGTTCTATCTTTCCCCGGGACAGTCCTCTTGAGAGAACGCTCGGCGGCAAAGGCCGAAACGGATAAAAAGCAAAAAACACACAATCCAATAAAGATAAACCGTTTATTCATCAATTGTTTTTTGCGCCTCTTCATAAACAAATTCCATGGCCTTCTGTACTCCAGGTGTTGGAATAAAACCAGATCCCTTTAAAGGCGTGATCATCCAGACCTTCGTTTTCTTAACAATGGCCACCCACACATGCTGCGTCATTTCCTTTTCTACAACGAGCACATGCACCAATCCCGTGAATTTCTTGGGATCATAAAAATATTCCTTAAAAATAATCCCATTCTCTTTTTGATCCCCTATCAAAAAGCGTTCTGGATAAAAACTCTTTGAAGAAAATTTTTTCAATACAGTATCCTTGGCTAGCGGAATATCGATGTGTCCAATTTTAAAAAGCTGCAACTCAAAAAATTCTTTCTGTCCTAATGAAAACCATTTGCGTTCGAATTTGGTATCAAACTGCGGCGGAATGATTCTTTGTTCCAGACGAAAAAACTCTGTTGGTATCTGGCTGCGGATCCATTCCACATAAGGATCATGATCCGTAACAATCCTCAATTGCCCGTTGGGAACTAAGCGGCTGTTCAGTAAACATAAAAAATTCCGGGTAAACAGCCGGTGTTTGGTGTGGCAATGTTTAGGCCAGGGACAAGGAAACAAACAGTGAATCACCTGAATACTTAACGGCAGTAAAAACCTTTGAAACACTAATCGCGCATCCGCCGGTAAAATACGTACGCTGCTAATCTCTCTTCGGCCCAGATCCCTTAAACTCTTAGATACTCTTTCCCAATTATTTTCAATGCCCAGAAAGTTTAAAGCCGGGGTCTCTTGCGCCCGGCGGATCATAAATTCTCCTAAGCCCGAACCGATTTCCACCTCAAGTGCAGCTAAACGCCCAAATTGTTTTTCCCAATTCCCCGGACGCTCCATCTGATAAGGATGAAGCAAAATGTTGCTCGTCATGTCACAGAGGTCGTTCTTTTTTCAGTCTGCCCCAAAACTCCCAGCCATGGCCGATCAGCCGGTTATTTTGAAAGACTAAAGGAGTTAATTCATCGTTGGTGATCATACCGTCTTGCTTTTTGATCGAAGTAAAATAATACTCGACCATATAAATTTTGTCCCCGGTTTTAAAAATTTCTTCCCGGTAAGGATTTGTTAAAATGATCGGGGTCGTGATTTCCTTTTTGGGATTAGTCAGATCATAACCCGTCACCACTTTATCCCCCAGCAGAGTTTTGACTTCCTGAGGTGCCATCCCCTCATGGATCGAACGCAGATCAACCATCTCCCGTACAAATGGGGAAGTCGTCACCGCACAGCCAGATAACATCATGAGATAAAAGAGAATTCCTTTAAAAAAAATTTTATTTTGAGACATATTATTTCTCCTGCCTTCAATAAAACGGGCTTAAGAAGTCGGATTTTTGTATCTCACTTCTTAAGCCCATAAAAAAATTCAATTATTTATCCGCCGACACATGCTCCACTACATCCTCTGGCTGATCCGCTTTAGTAATATCATCGACGATATCCTGTTCGATTACAACATCAGCGCGGCTGTCGGTTTCATCCTGCAGCATGATCACTCCACAGCCGATTCTCCCTCCGGCATTGCCCGTCGGCTGGCCGAAATCATCCTCTTTTTCATGCAGGATGACCGCTTTGCCTTCGACGTTATATTTTTCGCCCGTGAGGTTTAAGCCCGGAATGACCATCTTCAAAGTTCCGGTTCCATCCGGCCCGACTTCAATGTTGCCGAAATCTCCGGCGTGGGCGTGCTGAAACCCATCTTTCATGACCATGCCGTGCGCGACCCCATCGGGATTATAATGGCCGCCCGCGGCTTTCCCCTGATCGGAACAATCACCCTTTTCATGAATATGAAAGCCATGCTTTCCCGGCGGGACATTGGCTATTTTCACGTCCACCTCCAGACCTGTAGGAGTTTCATTCAATGTGACCTGGCCATTCACGCTCGATCCTTGCTGTGTGGCCGTCAAGAGCGCGATCCCCTTGGCCGCAAAAGCCGGAGACGCCATCAAAACAATAACAAATAAGGCGTTACTTAACACATATTTCTTTTCCATCTCCCTCTCCTTTTTAATGGGTTGCGACGATACATATCCTGGCTCCATCCGCCAGCTGAACGCATCGGTTTTGGTCAATCAATAACGTTTTTCCGGCTTCAATCGCGATGCATCCCGCCCTGGCCTTGATCATGGATTGAATGGTTCGAGGACCAATCACCGGGACATCAAAACGATTATCCTGTTTGGGTTTGGCGGTTTTGACCACGACCGCTCCCTGCTTCGCGATCGTCCCGCCGCGGATGATCGTTCGATCGGTACCCTCCATGGCTTCAATGGCCACAATCGCTTTTTCTTTGACCACGACCGTCTGTCCCACATCCAAAGCCCCCATCGCCCGGGCAATGGTCTTGCCAAATTCAATATCAGCCAACTCACCCAAGGTCGGCCCTCGACGGGTAAGCGTTCCCTTGGGCGCCAGATAATCGGTTAAAAAAACAGTTGAATCCAAAAGTTCCATCCCTTCAGATTTCAATTGATTCGCCACCGCCCGAAAAATGGTATCTGCCTTACGGTCTTTCATGGCCGCGAAGAGTTTTTGGAATTCTTCATCCAGCTTCAAACGCTCATCAAAAAGATTTTTGGGATTCACCTGGCCGGCCATGATGACCTTGTGCACTTTTTGTTGTTTGAAATAGTCAAAGAGCTTACGAAGTTCCCCAGGGCCGATCCAGATCATTTGATCAACGAAAAATCTTAAAAAAAAAGACGTGTCGCCTTTGATGGCCGCCGCCGCGACTTTCATGTTTTGGGCCTTGACCCCCCGGGCAAAAAGGATAGGAAATTTTCCGTTGCCGGCGATCAAGCCTAACGTTTGTTGGGACATGGAACGACCTTTAACCACATAAACCTCTCTTCGAGGTTTTTACAAATTCAATGAGATGTTTCAGCCGCGCAGAAGGTGCTAACTCTTTTTCGATTCTTTCGATCGCGTGCGACTTGGTCAGCCCGGAGTGAAATAAAATTTTAAAAGCCTTTCGTAACGAATTGATCGTCTGCAAGGAGAATTTGGCACGCTTGAGCCCAACGGAATTGATATTGAAAACTTTGGCCGGATGGCCGTCGCACATCGAAAAAGGCGGGATATCCTGCACGACCTTGGAACATCCCCCCACGATGGAAAGCTCTCCCAGGCGGACAAACTGATGAACCGCGGTTAAACCGCCCACGACCGCCATATCCTCTAAAGTCACATGCCCGGCGAGCGTGCCGCTGTTGGCCATGACACAATTGTTTCCAATCACACAATCATGGGCGATGTGGGCATAGGCCATCAAAAGATTATTACGACCGATTGTGGTTTTTCCTCCATCACCCGTTCCGGGATTCACCGTTGTGTATTCCCGAAAGACGTTATGATCCCCGATGATTAAGAAAACTTTTTCATGATCATTATATTTTTTATCCTGCGGCATACTTCCGATGACCGCTCCGGTAAAAAACTGGCAATGTTTGCCGATGGTTGTATGGCCGGTGATCACACAATGACTGCCGACTTGACAATTGTCCCCCAACGTCACGTTCCTGTTAATAATAGAATACGGCCCGATGGTGACGCCTTTGCCTAATTTTGCTTTCGAGTCAACAAGTGCAGTTTTGTGAATTTGTGTTTCGCTCATTTCTTTAATCCAAATAAGAGGCGTCGGTAAAAGAAAACATCATTTCTGCCTCGGCTACAACTTCTTTCCCGACTCTAGCTTCGGCGCGGATCTGGGCGGTCTTCTCACGATCGCGCAAAACTTTTACCTCTAAAATCAATTGGTCTCCCGGAACAACGACACGACGAAATTTCACCTTATCCACCGCCATAAAAAAAGCCACTTTGCCGAGGTGTTCTTCGTTGGTTAAAACCACGACCCCGGCGGTCTGCGCCATCGCCTCAATCATTAAAACCCCCGGCATGACCGGTCTCGTTGGAAAATGTCCCTGAAAAAAACTGTCATTGGCGGTGACATTTTTAATCCCCACCGCTCTTTTCCCTTTCTCCAGTTCGATCACCCGATCGACCAGCAAAAAAGGATAGCGATGAGGAAGAATCTTCATGATCCCCTGAATATCAATCTCTTTTTGATCTCCCAGTTGAAAATGAGGAACAATTCCTTTGCTCTGATATTTAATCTTCTGCTGATAAATCTTCTTCAGGAGCGCCATGTTGAGCGCGTGTCCGCTTTTAACGGCAAAGACTTGAGCGCGAATCGGCATTCCTAGAAGATAAATATCGCCGATAAAGTCCAATACCTTATGCCGGGCGAATTCATCTTGAAAGCGGAGCTTGTTTTCTTTAACCCCCTTTTCACCGACGACCAAAGTATTTTCATAACTGGCCCCTTTGCCTAAACCTTTTTTGCGTAACTCCTCGGCTTCCCGCTCCAAACAAAACGTCCGGCAGGGAGCAATCTCCCGCTCAAAGGTCGCAATATCAATTTTCGTTGAGAAAAACTGGGAGTGTAAAATCGGATGATTATAATCCAGGGTATAGGAAATGCGGAAATCCCCCGAGGGTACTATAAAAATCGAAGAACCATTTTCTTGCACACCGATCGGCTCTTGAATGTCAAAATATTCCCGCGGGCTACTCTGCTCGACAATTCCTGCTTGCTGGATGGCTTTTAAAAAACCGATGCCGCTGCCATCCAAGCCCGGGAGTTCATTGTTGTCAATCTCAACCGTCAGATTATCAATGCCTACTCCCGCCAGCACCGACATTAAATGCTCGACGGTGTGGATCAAAATATCCCCTCTGCCGATCGACGAACAGCGCGGCACATCCGAATTCATCACAACATTATCCGGATGAATCTTAAAAACCGGTTTGTCGGGTAAATCGATTCTCACAAAAGTGATGCCGGAATTCGCAGCAGCCGGTTTAAAATGAACATCCACCCGGTTCCCGGTATGTAAACCGACACCGGAAATCGAAAACTCTCTTTGAATTGTTTTTTGTTTTTCGGTAACCATTATTTTTTTATTGTCTTAAAACAGGATAAAAATGCGGGAAAGAAATCCAAGAGAAAAAAGAATCTACGACTGTTTATTGTTTAATTTAGCCTCTAGTTCTTCAATCCTCTTTTTCAAATCATTAATGACTTTAACGTAGTGGGGTAACCTCTGGACGTGCGCATTGACCTTCTTGGCAATCCTTTCAGGTTTCGCCGGAAAACCAAAGACGGTTGTATGCGGCGGGACTGACTTGGTCACACCTGCCCGGGACATGACAACAGAACCTTCTCCGATTGTGAGATGCCCATCCACTCCTGCCTGTCCCGCCAGGATTGAATTCTTTTCCACCCGCACACTGCCCGAAATACCCACCTGGGCAATGATGATACAATTTTCTTCAATAATCACATTGTGGGCGATATGGACGAGATTATCGATCTTGGTCCCACGACCGATAAAGGTCTTATCAAACCTCGCACGATCAATCGTTACACACGCGCCGATTTCTACATCATCTTCAATAACCACAGTCCCGAGCTGCGGGATTTTTTCCAGCGCCCCTTGATGATTTGTAAATCCAAATCCGTCCGAACCGATCACCGTCCCGCTATGAATGATCACCCGGTTTCCAATCGAAATCCTTTCGCGGATAATTGTGTTCGGAAAGATAAAACTCTTTTCTCCAATAGCGGTGTGATCCCCGATAAAACAGCCGCTGGTGATCACGGTCTCATCACCAATCCGGACATAATCTTCAATCACTGTAAAAGGACCAACCGCGACATTCTTCCCGAGCTCGGCCGTTGGTGCGATCACGGCGGTCGGATGAATTCCTTGAATCTGGTTATGTTCTATCCCCAAAACCAAAGAAGCCATCTTGGCGAATGCCAGCGACGGATTATCGGTACGAATGATCGATTTGCCGGAAACCATCATCTCTCGAGGGGTGATGATCGCTGAAGCGCGGGTCTTTTCGGCTAAAGGAAAATATTTGGAATTAGCAACAAATGTTAAATCCCCTTCTTGTCCTTCTTTGATACCGCACAATCCCGTAATAACCAAATTACGATCGCCGATCACCTCACCCTCGATAAATTCCGCTATCTCGGCTAAGGTTTTACGCATAACAATCCTATTCATGATCTATTTTTTCGGAGAATAACTATCATTTAATAACTTCAAAACTTTTTCGGTTAAATCCATTGTTTTCTCGCCGTAGATCAAAACCCGGTCATTTAAAATGAGCGCAAATTTCTCTTTTTCGGCGAAATCATGAACGACCTTTTCTATTTCCAGCAAAATCTCGCGGATCTTTTCATCTCTTTGTTTTTTCAATTCCGTCTGCTGCTGGCGGTCAAATTCCAGTAGATCGGCTTTGTCTTTTTCAATGGAGTCCTGCAGCTTAGCTTTTTCATCTTCTTTCAGAAGGGCTAACTTTCCTTGCGCCTCGCGGATCTTATCCATCTTCTTATTGCGGACATCTTCATATTCATTGTGTTTTTTTTCTAAAACAGTGTCGTATTCTTTGGTTTTCGTATATTCATCAAAAATCCGGCTTAAATCGACATAGCCGACTTTTTTCCCATCTAAACTCTGAGCATGCGTTGTCCCCGTACCTAAAGAAAGGACAAAAATTGTGACAATTGAAAGAACCTTTAAACTTTTCACGAAACTCCTCCTTCTTTTTTAGAACCCTCGACTGACACTAAAATAAAATTTCCCGGATCGTTTTTGTTCCCCGGGTTCTTTATTTAATGGATATCCGTAATCCAAATTAATGGGTCCGATGGGAGTTTTAACCCTGAAGCCCAAACCAGCACCGGATTTTAAATTCCCCGACCCGAAATCCCGCGCTTTCGACCAAACGTTACCCGTATCAAAAAATGTCGCCAGCTTTAAGAAATCAACCACCGGAATCGTATACTCAACGTTTCCGACTAAAAGACTTTCACCACCAATGGGGTCGTGGCTTAAGGGGTCGATGGGACCCACTTTGCGTTCATTGTATCCGCGAATACTTTTCGCGCCCCCGGTAAAAAGCCGTTCAAAAATCGGGACAGACTCTGTTCCATTGTAGGCCTTGGCAAAACCTGTACGGAGACTCAAATCCAAAACTGAACCAAATTTAAATGGAATGTCGTAACTGACTTTATTTTGTAAACGCGTAAAATCTTTATCTCCTCCCAAAACACCGCCAGCCACATCAAAGGTTCCGTTTAAGTATAAGCCTTTGGTGGGATTAAAAACATTGTCGCGGGTATCCTGAGTCAAGGAAAAATCCATACTGCTGACATTATTGGTCCCTTCTTCTTTGGCTAAATCGGCCGAAACTCCGTTGGCCAAGTTACCGATCCGAATCTGCTCTAACCGATAGGAAATTCCAGCCGATACATATTCCGAGAGTTCTTTTCCAAAACGCAAATCTCCACCGAGACGTCTTTCATTGTAGGCATATCCAACGTCTCTTGCTCGATTGCGTTCGCTGCGATAAGCATCAAACCCTCCGGAAATCGGATAATCAAAAATCCACGGTTCCGTAAAACTTAGGTTTGTGTTGTTTCGAAATGACCCGGTTTCGGCACGCAAAGACAAATCCTGTCCGCCTCCGGTGAACGTGGGCCAATTCGCGAAATCGAAATTCTTCTGCTCAACCTCAGCAAACCCCACGAGTTGATCGATCGTCGAATATCCACCGCCAAACGTTAAAGAACCGGTTTTCGCCTCCTTCACCTGCACCACCAGATTCTTATGATCGGGGATATCCGTGTCTTCGATATCGTAACTGACGTCCTCAAAATATCCCAAATTTTTTAACCGCTCCTTGCTTCGCCTCAACTTCGCCCCGTCAAACTGATCGCCAGGATAAAGCCGGATCTGCCGGCGGACTACAATATCACGGGTGCGGGTATTCCCTTGAATCTTCACCTGCTCGACATACGCCAGATTTCCTTCAGAAACGTCAAGCCGCAGTTCCACTTTACCGTTTTCCGGATTGAGCGAGGTGGAATCCTTGATATCGGCAAAGATATATCCACGGTCAAAATACACCGTCCGTACACTGGAGAGATCTTTCTCTAATTTTTCCCGGCTAAAAATTTTCCCCGTTTTAATGGATTCCATGGTATTCAAGATTTCCGGGGTACTTAAAATTTTGTTGCCCTGGACCGTAATGCCGCCCACGTAATAGCGTTTGCCTTCTTCTATATTAATATTGACCGCCAACCGTCCCCCGGGCAAATGTCCCATACTGTACTCAGCATGCGCATCAATAAACCCTTCTTGTCCATAAAAAGCCTTGATACGATCCATGTCTTCTTTGAGAATATCTTCTTTCAAAAATCCTGAGTTAAAAAGCCAGTGCGACCTGGTTTTTATAATTTTGATAATCCTTTTAGCAGGGAATGTCTTGTTTCCGATGACCTTAATCCGTCCGATCTGGGCCCGCTGTCCTTCTTCAATGACAAAATGCAGCGTGGCCTTGTTCGTAACCTCATCCATCGATGTTTCAGCGTCGATCTTGGCAGCGGTCAACCCTTTTTTGGCATAAAGCTCCTGCATGGTTTTAATGTCGTCATTAAGAATCTTTTTATCCAAAAATTTTCCTTCTTTAGTTTTGATTTTGTTCTTCAAAGCCTTGGGATTTAACTGACGGATTTTGGAAAAAGTGATCTTTTCAACAATAGGTTTTTCGGTCACATAAATAGTAACCTTGAATCCCCCGTTGGATTCTTTACGATCCACGCTCACATCGGAAAAATAGCCGGTATTATAGAGCCGCTTGAGATCATCACTGATAATATTTTGAAGGTATTCTTGGCCCACGCGGATTTTGATCTTGGCCAGGATGGTGGCAAGGCTGATGGTTTTGTTGCCTTCAACATCGATCGACTTGATGATCTTTTTTTCTTCAGGAACGGGTTTAAAAGGGCTGGGGACTTTTTCTTCTTTCTTGAAATCGAGAGCTCGTTCCTGCGGAGGATTAACTGTGGATGGGGCCTTTTGATCAGCGGGCTGCGCCCATAAAAAATTTGTAAAAAAGAACACATTCCCGACTAAAAATAGACCAATGAGATTTTTTTTCATGGAGTGATTATAAAAGCATTGTATTGGGCTGTCAATCAACATGTGCAAGATTTTCGAAGCGGACAAATTCTTTTCGGAAGACCAGCTTCACTGTCCCAACGGGGCCGTTACGCTGTTTGGCAATAATACAATCGGCGATGCCCTTATTCTCTTCAGTGGGCAGGTAATATTCCTCGCGCATCAAAAGAACAACGAGATCCGCGTCTTGTTCGATCGCCCCCGACTCTCTTAAATCCGAGAGCTGCGGCCGGTGATCCTGCCGGCTCTCCACAGCTCTGGAAAGCTGGCTGATGGCAATGATCGGCACCTCGAGCTCGCGGGCCAGGGCCTTCAAAGACCGGGAAATTTCAGAAATTTCTTGCTGGCGGCTTTCAATCTTCTGGGGTCCGCGCATCAGCTGAAGGTAATCAAGAACAATCAACTCAATGTCCGCGCTGGACTTCAACCGCCGGGCCTTTGCCCTTAATTCCAAAACCGAAATCGCCGGCGTATCGTCAATAAAAATCGGCGATGCCGATAACTTTCCGGCGGCAGCGGTCAGCATCGGCCAATCGGAGGGAGATAAAAAACCGGAACGGACCTTGTGCGCATCCACCCGAGCATGAGAACACAGCATTCTCTGGACCAGCTGTTCTTTCGACATTTCTAAACTAAAATAGGCCACGGGAATTTTCTTTTCAACGGCCGCATGTTCGGCCATCGAGGCGGCGAGGGCGCTTTTCCCCATGGAAGGGCGGCCGGCGATGATGATCAAATCTGACTTTTGCAGCCCCGAGGTCATTCGATCAAATTCATGAAAACCCGTCGGAATACCGGTGACATATTCTTTGCGCTGATAAAGCTTATCAATGGTTTCGATTGTGCTTTTAATAATCTCTTTGATATGAACGGATCTTTGCCTTTGCCTTGCGGTTGCGATCTCAAAAATCAAACGTTCGGCCGAATCAACCAATTCATCGACATTGGCCCCGGGCTCAAAACTGGCGCTGACAATTTCGGTCGCGTTTTTAATGAGCCGGCGCTGGATACTTTTTTCTTTGACGATCGTCGCGTAATGTTCGACGTTGGCGGAGGTGGGAACCAGGTCAATCAAGCGGGTTAAATACGAAACCCCTCCGATTTTCTCGAGGAGCCCCTTGTTTTTTAAATGGTCGGAGAGGGTGATTAAATCAACATTTTTTTGATTGTTATAAAGCTCGATCACCGCGAAATAGACGAGACGGTGGGCTTCTTCATAAAAACAGGTCTGATCCAAAATTTCAAGCGCCATGCCGATCGCCTCTTGATCGATCATCATAGCTCCCAAGACGGACTGTTCGGCCTCGGCACTTTGCGGGGGGATTTTTACTTCTTGGCTACCCATAATCTTATTTTGGCCATGACGTCAGATTCAAGTTTAATACCTACGTCATAAATCCCAAGTTCATCGATCGTTTTTTCTAAAACGACCGCTTTTTTATCAATGGAAAACCCTTCAACTTCCAAAGCTTTCGCGACATCGGTTTCGGTCACCGACCCGTAGAGTTTATCCAGATCATTCACCTCAACCGTCACCGTGCAGGAAAGCTTATTTAATTTCTCAGCCAACTCTTCAGCCTCTTTTTTCTTTTGAGCACTCAAAGCAGCTTGTTTTATTTTCTGCTGCTCAATGCGCTTGAGATTGTCCGGGGTGGCCTCGTACGCCAGTTTTTTTGGAAAAAGATAGTTTCGGGCAAAGCCGTCTTTGACTTTCACCACATCCCCGACTTTACCTAAATGATCGACCTCTTTAAATAAAATGACGTTCATCTCGTTGGCTTCTCCTTTTAAATTTTAAATAGTTAATGATGAAAAATCCGTTCATTGGGATCCACGAACCTTGGGATCCCCTGAACTGCAATGGATACCAATCTCTTTATCAACAGCTGCATTATCATAATGAATCAAAGTTGTTCCAATATTTAAAAAATCCTGATATAAATTTTTACATGCGGCAATACTAAACAGCCTGACGATATTTTCGGGAGTGCTTTGATAATTCTTGTCTTGTCTTTTCAGCCGGAAATAGCGCTGTAGTAATTCTTTTGCCGGCTCTTTATTTGATTTTGGAAAATGATACATGCCTGATGTGTCAAATTTATATGTTCCTTCCAATGAGCCAACAATCCAATACATTTTCCCCCATCTTCCTTCATGTACATCGCCGGGCTCTGCGACAAATGAGGTGTCTCCATTATATCTAGAAATATCTAAACTTGTTCCATGGGGGTCTATGCGCTTCAAGTTGTCATGGGTGTTTTGGAAACTTAAGTCAGCTGCTTTTGCATACTCTCCACCAAATGCAAGTCCTACCCTGTCTGAAACTAAAGAGGCAACCGGATGCATCATCTCTGGCGGTGGATTAGGATTGTCAAAAGAATGAGCAAGCTCGTGAGAGAGTACACCTAGCATATCTGGACCTGTATTTTTACTTCCTATGCCAACTTCTTGACCTGTGCTATACCCGCTTCCTCCAGCACCTGCCAGAACAATAAAACTCATTTGAAATTCATTTTTTATCCCGGTAATTTTCTCAATTTCTATATTTATTCTCAATAAATTCTCTTTAATAAACTGAATTGAAGGGACATTTTTTACCTTATCAGAATAATAAAGTGTTATTTCTTCCTGCATAATTTTGTTTTCCGGTAATATCCTATCAGGAATACATCTTCCTTTAGCCAGCCTGTTTTTGCCCAGCCATTTCATGAGATTGAAAACAAATTGGTGATTTACAACTTCCGCTTGGGAAGGGTTCGCAATGAATTCATCTTCACCTACTGCAATTACAAATCCACTGCCAAAAATTTTTGAAACTGCAACGATACCATTTTGCGAGTCAAACACGATAGGCTTATAGCCGCCATCACCACTTACAGAAAGCCTGGTTCCTATGGAGCCTGTGTTGATTTCAAACTTACCTACATCTGTATTGAGCTCATGATCTGTAAGTTTAAATGGAGGCACAACGGGATCAGTTGTAAATGTAATTCCAAATCTGCTGGCTAATTCATTTAATGGATAGGTTTGCAGACCCTTTCCAGTAATAAGCAAGCCACCCCCATTTCTGACCCATTTTTCGAGCAAGTCTATTTCTTTATCACTAAACTCTATATTTGAATCTAATTGATTTATCACAATAACATCATAATTTTGAAGTTTAACATCGTTTGAAGTTAGGCTTGCATGCGAGTTAGTTTTTTGGAAAGTGTCCTCTTTTAGATATTCACCCGCTCCAAAAGTATCATACATAAAGGTAAACTCATGGCTTAAATCAATCAGCATATTAATTTCATGTGCGGGACAGGAAGATGTTGCTGCATTCGGGTCTGCATGGACTGATAAAATGAACGCTGAAGATAATAAAAAAATCGCAGAATAAGCAAATATTCTGGTAAATATCCTGTTGATTTTTACCATAGTTGCGTAGATCAATATTTTTTCCGCACTCCGATCGTTATAAGACTTAAAAATCTTGCCCTTTTGATCGCAGTTTGCAATTCTCGCTGCTTCTTGGCAGATATCCCGCTCATCCGGCGAGAAACGATTTTGCCTCGATCGGTGACATACCTTTGCAGTAAACTGATATTCTTATACTCAATCTTTGTCCCCGCGGGCATTTGGTACCGATTGGAACGCATTTGCATGGCAAGAGCATTTTGTTCCCGTGGGGCCCTGGTCTTGCGATTTTTATTATCCGCTCTAGTTTTTCTTCTTTCTACTTTCAATGGATCCTCCTTAACGGGGTCATTGCCCCAACATTTAATTCAACCTATAACCTATCTACTCCGAGTCATTCATTGTACTCGAAGCTATTCACCAACTTTCAATTGATTTTTAGCGTATCATCTTCTTACTTTTATTCTTCCCAAGCGACATCGTCGGGTTTGGATTCTTCAATAACTTGCGCTCCAGAAACCGGTTCCCCGCTTTCCTCCGGCGCGACAGCAGAAGAGACGGCACCTACTGCTTTTCCCGGGCCTAAAAACTGAATACGTTCGACCCGCACGTCAATGGTGCTTCTTTTTTGTCCGTCGGGCGTTTCCCAGGAACGCGACTGCAGTCTTCCCTCGACAAAAACCGCCCGTCCTTTTTGCAGGTACTGATTACAAATTTCGGCCTGCTTATCCCAGGCGGTCACCGTGACAAAACAGGTATCTTCTTTAAGCTCGCCGCTTTTATCTTTGTATTTGCGGTTGACCGCCAGACGCAGATTCGCCACCGGAACACCCGTCGAGGTATATCTGAGTTCTGGATCTTTGGTTAAGTTACCAATTAAAAAAACTCTGTTCAAACTCGCCATATCAGTCCTCCCTTACACATAAGTTATTGAAACATGTATACTAATTTTTTTTATCTATGCGGATGTCAGCAAATAGCGAAGAATATTTTCATTCAACCGCAAAAATTCTTTAATTTTCGGTAAAGAAAGGGCGGCGCTTTCAAAATTTACCAAGTAATACGTGCCCTCGGTTTTCTTTTTAATATTAAAAACAAATTTTTGCCGGTCGAACCAAACCTGACTGCCGGAGACTTTGCCGTCTGCCTTGATGATGGCATCGGTCAATTGTTTGTAGATTTCATCTTTTTCCGGCTGTGATTTCTGTGCATCAATGATGACCACTAATTCATACTTATTCATCTTCTGTCCTTTTGTTAAATTGACTCATGGCTTTGCCTGTTCCCTCACTCAACCAAACAATACAACATTGGGCTGTTTTTTTAACAAAATCATGGAGGGCCTCTTTTTCTTTTTGATTAAATTCCCCTAAAACAAAATCTACGGCCTCTTCTTTACGAGGGGGAGAACCAATCCCCAATCTTAAGCGCGCAAAGTCGACAGTATCATCATTTTTTGTCTTCAACTGTTCAATAATCGAGGCAAGCCCATTATGCCCGCCGTCACTTCCTTTCGACCGCAGCCTCATCTGACCAAAATCGATATGGAAATCATCGCAAACAACTAAAATATCATCCGATGAAATTCCTTTTTGCTCACTCGCCTGACGAACAGCCACCCCCGAATGATTCATATACGTTAAAGGCATAAGCAGCATCACGTCGTGATTGTGAATTTTCCCCTCAGCACTCAGGCCATGGATCGTCGGACTTTTGAAAAACTTAAGGTGATACTCTTTCGCCAAATGGGTTAAAACTAAAGATCCTAAATTATGCCTTGTCCATTCGTATTCCCGTCCTGGATTACCTAAACCAACAATCAATTTCATATCTATTAGGGGTTAGGGGACAGGGATTAGGGATTAATAAATCTTCGGGGAAATTTTAAACTAACCCCTAAACCCTATTCCCTAATCTCTAAAATTACCCTTTACCTTCCTTGTTCTCTTTGCCTTCTTTGCCCTGCTCTTCGGGTTTCTTGGCAGCCTCCGGTTCCTTTTTCTTTTCTTTGATGACTTCTACTTCAGTCGGAGCGGCAGCTTGCAGATCTTCTGCCTTCAATTCTTTCATCGGTGGAGCGACCGTCAGCACGATCGCTTCCGGATCGTTTTTGATGACGACACCCGCTGGAAGAATCAAATCCTTGACATGAATGGATTCTTGAATTTTAAGCTTGCTGACATCGACTTCGATTGCCTGCGGAATTTGGGTCGGCAAGCAAACAACCGTCAATTCCCATAACACGTGTTCCAAAGAACCACCGTCTTGCTTAACCCCGATCGGCTCTCCCTTGGCCTCAATGGCAACCTTGACCTCAATTTTTTCAGTCAAAGAAATCCGGTTGAAATCGATATGGACAACACTATCGGTCACCGGATCATGCTGCACTTCCTTCGTGATGGCAGAATAATCCTTCAATTTCTTCTCGCCATCCAGCAGATTGAGATGATAAATAATATTCTCCCCTCGATGAAGACGCGCGATGCGTTCAAAGGTTTTTCGGTCGACCTGAACCGGAGAGGAATCCTCCCTGCCGCCATAGACAATGGCCGGGATAAAATGTTCTCTCCTAAGCCTTTTGATTTTTCTGGAGCCTATCTGTTTTCTGATTTGAACATCAAGTTTGATTTCTTCCATTTTTTTACCTAACCTTTTTTAAGGGAATAGGGATTAAAGATTAGGGGTTAGTTTTAAACTTCTTATCAACGCTTTACTAAACCCTAATCCCTATCCCCTAAACCCTACTAGATTGTTTCTCTACGAGTTTCATCGAACAAACAGCTGATTGATTCTTCGGTGTGAATCCTTTTGATGGCCTCGGCCAAAAGCGGCGCGACGGAAAGAACCTTAATTTTAGGATATTTTTGCGCATCCTTTAAAGGAATGCTGTCCGTGATCACCAATTCTTTTAAAGCCTTGCAGTCGTGGATGCGGCTAAAGGCATTGCCCGAGAGAATCCCGTGGCTGACCGCAGCATACACATTCACCACCCCTTTTTTATTTAAGGCGCCCACCGCCTCCGTCAAGGAACTGGCGGTTGCCACAATATCATCGACTAGAATAACGGTCTTTCCTTTGACCCTGCCCAAGATATGCATCACTTCCGTTTTTTCGGGGCTGGTACGCCTTTTATCCACGATGGCTAACTCCGCCGATAACCTTTTAGCGTAGGCGCGGGCCATCTTGATCCCACCCACATCCGGAGAAACCACAACGAGATTTTTGATTTTCTTGGCACTGAAATAATCACAGAGAATGTTGATGGCGTACAAATGATCGACGGGAATATCATAAAAACCCTGGATCTGTGCCGCGTGCAAATCCATGGCCAAAACCCGATCCGCGCCGGCCGCCACAATCAAGTTCGCGACCAGCTTAGCCGTGATGGGAACCCGGGGCTGATCCTTACGATCCTGCCGGGCATACCCGTAATAAGGCAAAACCGCCGTGATTCTCTTCGCGGAAGCTCGCCGAGCTGCGTCGATTAAAATCAAAAGTTCCATCAGATTTTCGTTGGGCGGAGGGCACGTCGCCTGCACAATAAACACATCTTTGCCCCGGATATTTTCTTTGATCTGAATGCGTATTTCGCCTTCGCTGAAACGTCCGACAAAAACCTCGGTCAAAGGGACATTCAAATGATCACAAATATTTTTAGCTAAAACCCGATTCGCATTACCCGAAAAAATAGCTAGCCCGTTCATTTTAGAATTTTCTCCTTGCTATCACTCTTGCTGGAATCCCGACGGCAACCTGACCATCGGGGACATTGCGACCGCTGGCAACAACACAACCGGCGCCGGTCGCAGCCTTCTTTCCAATTTTAACCGGCGCCACTAAAACTGAGTCTGAACCAATAAAAGCATCGTCTAAAATAGTTGTGGCGTTTTTATTTTTCCCGTCAAAGTTAGCCGTGACGGTACCGGCTCCGATATTGACCCGTCGCCCCAGCTTCGCATCGCCTAAAAAACTAAAATGCTTCATCAAAGACCCCTCGCCGATCTCGGTGCGGGAGACTTCGGTAAAATTTCCAATTTCAACCCCATCGGCAATCCTCGTCCCCGGACGAAGATGACAAAACGGGCCGATCAAACACCGATGGCCGATTCGCACATTCTGCTCAATCACCGTAAAAGGACGAATGACGGTATCCGCGGCGATCTTAACATCCTCGTCGATATAAATTGTCTGCGGATCCACAATCGTCACACCCTTGAGCATAAAACGACGAAGGACTTTCTTTCGAATCACGGATTCTGCGAAACTCAAATCTTCGCGCGTGTTGATCCCCAAACCTTCGTGCTCATCCATGGTTTTGACCGTTTCAATCTGTGCGTCTTTTTGCGCCAAAACATCAATGATGCCGGTTAAATAAAACTCTTTTTTCTTTTGATTCAGTTTAATGCCTTTAAGAAACTCAAATAAAATCCTGGCCTCAAAACAATACACACCGACATTGATTTCGGAAATTTCTTTTTCCACCGGGTTGGCATCCTTTTCTTCCCGGATCGCGATGACCTTATTATTTTGACCGCGGATGATTCGGCCGTAACCGTGCGGACGATCAACGTCCGTCGTCAGAAAAGTGCACGCGGCGCCAGTTGTTTGATGTCTGTGAACAACACGGCGAACAGTTTCGACGGTTAAAAGCGGTGTATCGCCGGAGAGAATCAGGATATCACCTTTAAATTTTTTCAAAAAAGGTTCCGCGCAACGAATGGCATCGGCGGTGCCTAAAAGTTTCTTTTGAATCACCACCTGAAGATCTTGACTCAAAGCTCGTCGGACAACCTCATTTTTGAATCCCAAAACCACATAAATTTTCAAAGATCGTAAACTGCGCGCCACATCAATCACATGCTGCACAATTGGTTTCCCGCACACCGGATGAAGCACTTTGGGGGTATCGGATTTCATTCGAACCCCGCGTCCGGCGGCGAGAATGATGGTTTGAAGAGGTTTCATGTAATTTCAATTATTCTCTAAAGACCGTCGAACCACTGCCCAGCCAGGGCTCGAACCTGGAAAACGAGATCCAAATTCTCGTGTGTTACCAATTACACCACCGGGCAAAATGCTTCAATTATTGACCTCCGCACAACTAATAGAATCGTATAATTCAAAAAACAGAGGTCGAGATACTGACTACCACAGTGTTTCATTACTTTTGCAGAAGTCAGTAAAAGCAAAAATGCCCTCGCTTAAAAGGCCCGATAAAATCCCAACAACGTCTATCAATGATTGCCTTTTTTAGAGGGCGACTTCTTGAGAAACTCCGGAAGGATTTTGATTCTCAGCTTCTTTTTTGTAAGCCTCGATCACTTTATTCTGTAAATATTCCCGGAATTGCTGAGTAACCGGATGCGCAATGTCACGATGTTCCGATTTTGTATCCATATCGACGGCGCTGACGGGTTTATCCTGGTGAGGCAAAGAAACGCCGCACTGATTACAAAATTTACTTCCCACTTCATTCTTGAAACTGCATTTGGGGCAGGGGGATTTTAATTTACGCGAGGGCATGGCGATAAATAGACCGCTCGCGCCTTGAATGACTTTAATATTCCTCACCACAAAAACATGATCGAATGTGACCGTCGTGTACGCCTTCAGTTTTTTGTCCTGTCCCTCTTTAACAAATACGCGGATTTCGGTGATTTCCATGGACTGCTCCTTATTTTTTAGAAAGTCCTGACGGCGAATACTTGGGAATATTGCTTTTGTAAAATATCTTTCATCTCTTCGGCCTGCTGCCTATTCTTAGTCAAGCCGAATAACGCTGGTCCGCTGCCGGAAAAAGAAACGCCTTGGGTATTAAGGGTCATCATATGATCTTTGAATTTACGAAGATCCGGAGCTAGTTTTATGATGGAGCTTTCCAAATCGTTTCTTAAGAGACCACCTATCGCAGAAATATCACTTTTTTTTAAAGAACGATTAAAAATATTAACATCATCGTTTGTCTTTGTCAACTCCAAATTCACGGCCGCGAACACCTCTTTCGTGTACATTTTGATCGACGGGACAAACAGGATATGCCGTAATTTTGTATCAAGGATAAGTGGCTTTATGCGGTCTCCCCGGCCCGTTCCAATTGCCCAGCTGCAATCATATATAAAAAATGGAACATCACTGCCAAGGGTGCGGGCATAAGCCAATAATTCCCTGCGGGTTAAATCAAGTTTCCACAGACGGCTCAAGCCTAAAAGGGCGGTTGCGGCATTGCTCGATCCCCCGGCTAATCCGGCGGCAACCGGAATCCTTTTTTTTATAACAAAATCCACGCCCTCCTGCAGAGCAAAATCGTCTTTTAATAGCTGTGCCGCCTTAAAAACCAAATTGCGAGAATCCGTTGGAACGTCGGGATGATCACAAAAAACACGGATATCCCCCGATGGATTGAGCGTCAATTTTAGGTCATCAAAAAGATCAATGCGCTCAAAGACAGTCACTAAATTATGATAACCGTCGGGTCTTTTGTTAACGACTTGAAGGAAGAGATTCAGTTTGGCGGGAGATCGCAGGGATAGACTTCTCATGCTAACGGGATGTCTGACTGGAAAGCGTTTCTGTTCTGGACGCAGAATTTCCTAACGCGTCGAGCTTCTTGATAATATTGGTTTGGGCCGGCAGCAATTTTAAAGATAATTTCCAATGCTTTTTTGCGTTTTCAATTTCATTTAACTTGAAATAAACATCTCCCAAATGATCATAAATCACCGGATCTTCCATAAGTGCATTTGCTTTTTGCAAAGATTCCAAAGCTTGCGGATACATTTCTTTTTTGTAATAGACCCATCCCAGACTGTCGAAATAGGCCCCGCTGTTGGGGCGGATCTGCAAGGCCCGCTTCACTAAAGTCAATGCCTCTTCTAAATTAATCCCGTCTTCCGCATAAACGTAACCCAGAGAGTTGAGGCTTCCGTCATTCATCGAATCCGCGGCAATGGATTGTTTAAAGAATCCCATCGCCTTTTGGCGTTTGTTAAGCTCGAGGTAAAGAGAACCTAATAAATACATCACCTCGGAATTCTGAGGATCTAAAGATAAAATTTTTTCAAACTGGTCTATAGCCTTTTGGTATTTCCTTTGAGAATAGTACAATTGGCCTAAATAACCGTAAATTTCAATATTTTCAGGATCAGCCTTTGAAAAATGTTTTAAGATGAGTTCGTATTCACCCGCGGCCTTATCAAATTCATTCTGGGTGGAATAGACAACTGCTAAAAAATAATGCGCTTTCAAATCCTCCGGGTTAAGCTTGGAGGCCAAAGTCAATTCATCGATGGAGAGCGCCAAATTTTCTAAACGGGTGTAATCGATCCCGAGATGTAAATGAGCGGCATAACTCTTTGGATCGAAATGAATCGCTTGTTTATATTCCTCAATCCCCGCTTCAATTTCTCCCAGCAGGTCCTCCATCGTTCCTTTGGTGTAATGAGCGAGGCCTTTCGCCAAAATTTCTTGATCCTCACCGGCAAACACGAATGACAAAGAACGGCCTCCCACAGCGCCCAGAACAAGCCCTGTACACAGAACAAGTCTCATAAGCAGAGATGGCTGCATTGGGTTCACCTTCTTTTTACTTCAATTACCGTGTCGCGCGCTTTTTGAGATGACGCAGCAACTTTCTCAATTTCTTGCGTTTATGCGTCCGAATCTTGCGCAACTTTCTTTTTCTTCCACAAGGCATAGCACCCTAACCTTTTTTTCGTTAGTAAATCAATTTATTCAAAGAATATTCAATAATCCCCTGCGCCCCGGCGGCTTTTAACTGCGGAATGAGAACCCGCACCGTGCCTTCATCAATCACGGTCTCGACAGCCACCCAATCCGGCTGACTTAAAGGCGATATCGTCGGGTTCTTCAAGGACGTCAGTTGATGCAAAATTTTATCTAAATTCTTTTTTTCCACATTCAACTTTAAACCAACCATACTGCCGGCATCAATCGCCCCTTTCAAAAGCATGACCAGCTGCTGCATCTTTTCTTTTTTCCAGGGATCCTGATAAGCTTTTTCGTTAGAAATAAACTGCGTGATGGATTCACAGATGGTCGAGACGATCCTTAATTTGTGCGCCTTGAGACTGCTGCCGGTTTCCGTCAATTCCACCACCGCATCGACCAGGCCTGAAGCGACTTTGGCTTCGGTAGCGCCCCAGGAAAATTCCACATCCGCGTTCACCTTGTTTTCTTTTAGATACTTCTTGGTCACCGCCACCAGTTCGGTGGCAATCTTTTTTTCTTCCAAATCTTTAACCGAATGAATCTCTGACCCCTCCGGAACAGCCAGAACCCAACGCACCTTCAGGGCGCTTTGTTTCGCATAAGCCAAATCCGCCAAAACCTTCACCTGAGAACCATTTTCCAAAATCCAATCGGCCCCGGTGATGCCGCAATCCAATGCCCCATCCTCAACATATCGTGACATCTCTTGGGCCCGCAGAAGGACCGGTTCAATCTCTTGATCGTCGATAGAAGGGAAATAGGAACGCCCCGAAACATAAATCTTAAAGCCGGCGCGCTCAAAAACTTTCACGGTGGCTTCTTGCAGACTGCCTTTGGGCAATCCTAATTTCAATTTTTTCATGTTCTATTCCCTGTATTTTTCTCGAGTTATACCGCGCAAAGATACAAATAAAATTGCATTATACCGTTCAGTTTTTTTAATGTAAAGCCTTTCCTTCTTCCCTTATAAAGTTTACCATAGAATTCTTCCTGTTGCCAAAGGCGTTCTTAATGGATATAATGTAAAAAATTTAAAAGCCTGCCTACCGGCAGGCAGGGAGTTACGATGCTAAAAATCATCCGCAGAAAAGGTTTCATCAAGAAAGTATTATGGATATTGACCTTCGTTATTATTATTTCCTTTGGATTCTGGGGAACGACCGCGCGGGTCAATACCCAAAACGGTCGTCTCGAATACGCCGGTAAAATTTTTGGAAAAAAAATTTCTTTCGAACAGTTCGAGGAAAGCCAGATTCATGCCCGCCATCAGGCGTTGCTGCGTTACGGCGAACAATTCTTCAAAATCAGCCCGTTCCTTAATTTAGAGGAAGAGGCCTGGAATAGATTGATCCTGGCTTCCGAAGCCAAACGACAGCACATTAAGGTCAGCGATCAAGAAGTGGTGGAATCGATCGAAGCGCTTCCCGTCTTTCAGCGCGATGGCAAGTTTGATTCTCTTCTCTATAATGATATCCTGCGCTATTTTTTTCAATGCAAACCCCGAACCTTTGAAGAAGGGATCCGCGAAACCATCCTGATCTCTAAATTATTTCAAAAAGAAACCGCCTCCATCCAGGCTTCTGACGATGAGGTTTTGGATTATTATAAGAAACAAAAAGAAAAAATTCAGGTGAGCTACGTCCTCCTAAACGCGGAAAATTATAAAAAGGATGCTTCCTTCGATGAAAAAAAACTCAAAGATTTTTATGAACACAACAACAAAAATTTCCGCGTTCCACCCACGATCAACGTGGAATATTTAACCCTGCCGTTCGCGGAAAACATTTCTAAAGAAGAAAAAAATAAAATCGCACAGAAGATCAATCAGATTTCCGAAGAGTTAAAGAAAAATCCCGACCTTAAAAGCGCCGGGACTAAATACGGCGTGGACATTCAGGAAAGCGGCTTTTTCAGCCAGGAGCAGCCCAATCTCAAAATAGGCTGGTCGTATGAACTCCTGAAGAAATCCTTCGAACTGACGAAAGGAGCGATCAGTCCTGCGATCGAGACGAGTGAAGGTTATTATATCCTGAAACTTAAAGAACGGCGTAGCAGCTATATCCCTGAATTCTCAGAAATCCAGGAAAAAATAAAAGACGCTGTTCTGGGGGAGAAAGCCAAACAGATTGCCGGGACTAAAGCGGAAGAAATTTTAAAAACCATGAAAGAAGTTTTGCGCCAGACCCCGGATAAAAAATTCAACGAACTCACCGAGGGGGCGGGTTTAAGCGTCACCCAAACTCCACTTTTTAGCAAAGGAGAATACATCCCCAATATCGGGGTGTCCCGAGATTTTCAGGACGCGGCCTTTAGTTTAAATGAACAAAATAAATTAAGCGACGTAGTGGAAACACCTAAAGGACTCTGCATTCTTTATTTTCAAGGACGAGAGCAGGCCAAGCAGGAAGACTTTCTAAAAGAAAAAGAGCATTTTACCCAAAATCTTCTCACAGAAAAAAGAAGTGAAGCGATTAACGAATATCTATCGGTCTTAAGAATCAAGGCAAATCTTCGGGACAATATAGCTAAATTGAAAACTTCCAAGAAAATTTCTGAAGAACAAAACTGAAAAAGCAGGGCGGCTCACCTGATCGTCTATCACGCCTCGAGGTGAGCCGCCCTGGTTTCCGTAAAAATTATTTTCTTACCCTATCTTTCACCGCCAAAATCTCTTCATAATTATCCGGTAACATATGATCCACCGCCCGCACAACCCCTTTGGAATCCACGAACACAAACGTCGGAACACCGATAATGCCATACGGATCGGCCAAGGAAGATTCTTGGTCTAAGAATATCGTCGCGCCGATTTTATTTCTTTCCACATAACGCCTGACTTCTTTTTCGCCCTCGCCTACATCTACGAGCATCAACTTAATTCCTTTATTCTCCATGTCAGAGCGCTTTTGATTCAAACCTTTTAAAGCCTCACGGCAATGCGGACACCAGGTGGCCCAGAAAAAAAAGATCGCGCTTTTATTATCCCGGAATTTCGTCATATTCGTTTTCTCTCCATTAAACGTCTTGAGCGTAAAATCCGGCGCGGTTTGACCGACCAAAGGATTTTCCATAAAGAAAGACTGCGCCCTAGCCGATGGGGACGAAATGAAGAAAGCCAACGAACAAAGCAATACAATAACCAAATTCGATTGAAAATTTATTTTTTTCACATCAACCTCCCTGCTTTAATCAAAAAATATTCTCCGATGCCTAATAAAATAATACCACAAATTCTTTTAATCCACACCAGCCACGCCCCGGATTTGGGTAAAGTGCTGAGCATACTGCTAAAAGTCCCGATCAAAATCAACGAAGCCCCGACGCCATACGAGAAAACAAATAAAAGGCTCACCCCATAAAAAACATTCTGGCGCGATCCAACATAAAGAAGAAGCGTCCCCAGAACCGGCGCCGTGCACGGGCCGATCACCAGCCCCGCGGCCATCCCCAACAAAAGCACCATCCATAAATTCTTGATCTTAATTTTGTGCTGGACATCGACTCCCAACGCCGGCGTTGGAATCACGTCAAACAACGCCAAAGAAAAAAGAATCAGAATGTTTCCCACAATCAAAAACGTAACGGAGTTGTTTTGAATCTGTCCAAAAAACTTGCCCGTCAGCGCCGCAAACGCCCCGAGCGCGCAATAGGTGATTGCCACGCCCAACACATAAACCAGCGAAAGAATAAAACCTCTTAACTTCGTGCCAGTGGTATTTAAGCCCGCAATAATGCTAGCGGTCAAGGGCACAACCGGATAGACGCAAGGAGAAAAACTCACCAGCACCCCGCCCCAAAAAACAATAAAATAATCTAATAGATTACCCGACAGATTCATCGATCCACTTTAAATAATCCGGATTCCCGTCAACAATCGGCAAAGCGATCACCTCCGGTACCTCATAACTGTGATGAGCCTTAACCGTCTTCACGATCTTTTTAAAAAGACTCTGTTTACTTTTTAAAATCATCAGCGTTTCTTTCGCCTGATCAATTTTGCCCTGCCACCGGAAAACCGACTCAACTCCCTCGATGATATTGGCACAGGCGATCAATTTTTTCTCAAGCAATTGATCGCTGATTTTTTTTGCCTCTGTTATATCTTTCGCTGTAATAAAAACAACAATATTCATAGGAACCATTCTCCTTTTGAAGAACTATGTCAAAAAATTCTATAAACCTGTCATTCCCGAATGCTTTAGTCGGGAATCCAGACGAGGTCGAGACTAGATCCCCGACAGAAACATTCGGGGATGACAATCTTGGGACAACTACAGTCAGGCATTGCCTCTATCTCAACATCATCAACGAAAGCATGCGTCCGGCCTTCTCTCCTTCGCGGCGGTAAGAAAAAAATCTTGAGTCGCAGCAAGTACAAATATTGCAGTCAAAAATATTTTTGTCCTTCACTCCAAATGGACGCAGTTGATTACGATTCACTAAAACCAAATCCAGATAGTATCCGTTCTCTTTTCTTTGGACTTCCTTGGGAAAATATCCATGAAATTCTTTTCCGACTTGATAACAGCACGATCTAATTGACGGCCCAAAGGCAATTTTAAAATCCTCTGCTTTAGAATCTCCGGCCTGCGTCATGCGTTCGATCGCACGTCGAAGAATCCCCTCAAGGCTTCCCCGCCAGCCGGCGTGTACGAGGCCGATCGTTTTCTTTCGCGGATCAAAAATAAAAACAGATAAGCAATCCGCGGTACGAACCGCAATCGGTAAATGAATATCGCTTGTCAATAAACCATCCGCTTCCAAAAGTTCTTCGTGTTTTAAAAAATCCTTGGAAACATCCAAAATCTTTGTGCCATGAACTTGTTTGGTCCAGGCCGCGCGCTCAATCGTAATACCGGCTTTATGACGGAAAAAATATTTCTGCTCGTCGGTCAGCGAAGAAATTCTTCCATTGAGTGTAAAATCGACATCGCGATTGGAAACCAGCGCCACCACACGTTCATCCTCAAAGAATTCACTCAACGACAGCATCGGATTCTTGCACCTCAATCAAGGGAGCCTCTGTTTCTTTAGCACTTAACGGCAATTCTTGAACGTCTTTTAATTTTCGTTCGATCGTGCGGGATTTGCGGGCGGCGTCTTCGATCGTGTCGCTCGCCTGACGTAATTTCGTTTGAGTATTTTCCAGAATGGTCGCGAATTTTCCAAATTCTGTTTTGACCGCCCCCAGCAAACTCCACACTTCACTCGCCCGTTTCTCAACAGCCAATGTTCGGAATCCCATCTGCAAACTATTCAAAAGAGCAGCCAACGTAGTGGGACCAGTCACAATCACCCGGAAATCCCGTCGAAGAATATCACATAACCCGGGGCGGCGCAAGACCTCGGCATAAAGCCCTTCGGTGGGAAGAAACAAAATTCCAAAATCAGTTGTGTTGGGCGGATCGATATACTTATCACGGATATTTTTGGCTTCGAATTTAAGTCTCTGCTCAATCGCTTTGCCGGCTTCCTCTATAAGAAGGGGGCTGGCCGCGTCCTGAGCATCCTGCAGACGTTCATAATCCTGAGTAGGAAATTTAGCGTCAATGGGCAAATACACCGCGTGATTATTTTGTCCGGGAAGTTTAATGGCAAATTCGACCGGATCACGGCTGTCTTTTTTGGTAATGAAGTTTCGCTCGAACTGTTCGGGGGTTAAAATCTGTTCCAATAAATTTCCCAATTGAACTTCTCCCCACGTCCCGCGCGTTTTCACATTGGCCAAAATCTTTTTCAAATCCCCGACACCCGAGGCCAAATTCTGCATCTCGCCCAAACCCTGATGAACTTTCTCGAGGCGTTCGCTCACCAGCTTGAAAGATTCGCCGAGACGCTTTTCCAACGTCGAATGCAATTTTTCATCGACGGTCTCGCGCATCTTTTCTAGTTTCTGGCTGTTTTCATCTTGCAAAGATTTCAGGCGCTCCTCCACGACTGATCGTATCTTCTCTAATTTCTGTTCGTTGATCTGCGTCAAAGCGGCGAGTTGATTGGTGAAGGTCTCGAGCTGATTTTTTTGCAAGGTAGAAATTTCCGTCATGCGCGAAAGTACCGAGTGGCTGAAGACACTCAGGCTTTGCTGCAATTCTTCGCGGGAGCGCTGAGTGGCTGCACCGGTTTCCTGCCGGTTCTGACTGATCTCTTCGCCAACGAGGCGCCCAAGCCGTTCCTGATTTTTTTCCAACGATTCAAAATAACTTTTAAACGGCCCAATATCCAACGAAGGACGGCGCAAAAAAATAACCAGCAAACCGACAAAATTCAAAACACCCAAAACAATTAACAAAACGATCATCATAAAGTTCTCCACAAAAATTCTTTTCAACCCGAGGGCTCAATTATTGACCTACGCACAACTAATGGAACGACATTATTTTTACAAAAATCAGTATAATCCTGAATAGAGATTCTCGCAATTATTTCCCTCTCAAATCCATAAAAAAAACCGCGGATAAATTTTTTTAATATATTGCGGCGGGATAAAGGTGATTAGTCCGCAAACCATAGACAAAGTAAAAAAAGCAACGCCGTTTAGAAAAATCGCTACAAAAATATGCAAAGAAGCTAAGGCAAGAATGCTGACCATCCTTGTTTTAGAAAACCAAACGAGAATTGGAAACGTCCCTTCAACAAGAATTGTTCCGTAGGTTGCTATCTTACTAAAAAGGCCATCAAAGAGGTAGAAGAATTCCGGGCAAAGCTGGCGGCTCCACATGCTGCTAACCATCGACAGGTAAATAGCATCGCCATTTCTCCATGCCACGTCATCAGCCAGCTTGTTTGGTAAACTAAACACATAGATTGCTATAAAATTAATCTGCATGGCGCGCACAGCCCAAATCATTGGCCATTCCTCTTTTTGCGGTGGACAGTCTTTCTGTTTCTTTTTAAGTAAATAATGATCGACTGACACGCAATAGCCTAAAGGAGCAAACATGCTATAAAATAAAAACATCCGAAAAACCGAATCTTCCCCGTTAACCAGCATAATGTTTTGGTTAATAATGGACGACTGCATAATAAAAAGAATAATTGTACATACTCTCGTTCTCCATCCTACCGTAAAGGACACAGCGCTTAAAAAACCTATCCACCAAAAAACACGAATGGGAACCAGATCTTTTGTCCAACGAAAAACATTCAGCCAGCTAGAGTAACTTGTGATGGCATGAGTTTCATACAACCAAATATTCCCTAACTTCCCATAATATTCTTCCCAATTGACATAAAGGGCAAGATACCAGACCATCAGCAGGATACCGAATGCTATACGAAATACCGCTAAAGGAAGCGGATCAAAACGGCTGAACCAAAATTTATCCCAAATTTTTATAACACAGCGTATCAATCTATTCATAAGGGCATTCCTGATGACAGGAAATTTCTCTGGGAGGTTGGTTATAAATATTGGGATCCAAATACCGTCCCAATCTGGACGCCTCTTCCCGGGGAATGATGTTTTGCCAATTCAATTGATAAAGGATAGAAACAATTTTATGATCTTTGTTTTGGGGATATTTTTCACAGAGATAACGCGCATAAGCCCAAAGCGATTTCTGGGATTCGTAAATATTGTTATGAAATTTTACTTCTTTGAAATCTATAAAAAATTTTTGAACAAACGTGCGCTTGCTTTGTCGGGGAAGGGGCAAAACGATTTGTTCGCCGTTGTTGTATTTTGCTTTGATCGTATACCACCAATTAAACCGCGATTGTCGTCCAAACATGATCCATTGATTGTTTAAGCCAGCATAATAAGCATAATTCTGAACCAGCCATTTAAAATAAGTTAAATAATAAGAGGAAGAATTCTCTTTTTTATATTCAATTTTATTTTGAGAAAAAATTTTGGGGAAAGGCAGTCTATTCGAGAGGAGGACACAGGATAAGTTTAAAATGATAAAGCCTGATATAAATATTTTCTTAATGTTGAATTTCATTTCATGGACCTGTTTTTTTTCGCCAAATAAAGGCATCCACAAAATAATGGTGAGCGCTGACCGAAGCTAAAAGAATCGTCGAGGCCTCGATCCAATAATTATTTAAGGCAACAGTTACTTTTTGTTCATAGCCGTATCCCAATATAAAAAGAATGCTCCAAAAGGCCGCAAAGCCAAGGATATTGGGCAATTTGGGATACCAGCTTCCGCCTTTTTCAATCGCTGTTTTTCTTTCCAAAATCCACACTAATGCCAAATACTGCACGGCATGAAAAATAGTCACGCTAAAAAATCCCCTCTGGAAATGGGAAAGAACAACAAATCCATACGCATGAATTCCGAAAAAAACAAGGTAATTGATTAAAGTCACAGGATTATACGCAGAATCATTCCGCCGAAAGTTTCTATATTCCCCATAAAGACCGATCAAAATTCCGACGGCAGCGATTCCCCACATCACCAACATAAAATGCTCATTAAAATGAACCGGTTTAAAAGAGTAGGTCTTTCCTCCCCACGCTTCATAGATCGTATCCCAGCGGCCGAACATCAAAGCCGGCATAGGCAAATGGTATGCCCAGTAACGTAAATTTATCATAGTGTTATCTATCTTATTATAATGACCGTATAAGCAGCCGACGCCGTATGTTTGCCGAAGATAATGAAAAGATTGCCAGACATTGATAATCGTCATGGCTTCAATCAAATAATGAAAATGCGAGGCGCCGTACAGCAGGCCAACGATCAGGAAATAGGCCGGGAATCCTAAATGGACGCTCACTTTTTCTTCATTGATTTTTCTTTGCAGACGGACATAGGTAGCATAGACGTGCGGAGAACTAATCAAAGCATTCATCCAAAAATACCATCGGATGATATCTCCCCGGGCTAACCTCTGCTCTCCCATCATCAAGACAAAAGGAAGAGCAAATAAAAGCCCGCCAGTTATTATAAAAAACCAGTCAAACAAGGGTGGGGTAATACGTCTTGAATGGATTGAAGTAGATGGGATATTATCAACGGAGAGGGTTCTTGATTGCATGTTTGGTAAGGATCAATCAGAAACGAGCCAGCCAGGATCGCTATAAAACCAATGTTTCCATAACAAATTCCTATAACAGTGCGCTGAAGTTTAAGAGTCTTTAATGACAACCATTACTGACCTGACTATCACATGTTACAGTGCCGTTAACAGCGCCGACAGTCCTGGTAATATAACCGTCCCACCCAGGGGGACTGGT
>Ga0209515_10002211_pt1 | contig 30404 bp, 29 predicted proteins | sample Subgroupgradi54m_FD_187454 | JGI IMG/M metagenome (GOLD analysis project Ga0209515, IMG submission 187454) | Subsurface groundwater microbial communities from S. Glens Falls, New York, USA - GMW60B uncontaminated upgradient, 5.4 m (SPAdes)... ... | reverse complement strand
GGAGCCATGACAAGAGTGACGCCAACCGCCGTCCCTCAGTCGCTTGGGCTTGCAGGCTCGTGCTGAACTGGGATTGCCCGCCGGGGCGTTTGAGATATAGGACCAACATGCGGGCAACGGCGAGAGCGGCTTCTCGGCCCAGATCCTCCTCCACAAGTGCCAGGGCGAGGTCCATACCGGCAGTGATGCCGGCAGAGGTGAAGATATTCCCGTCTTTGACATAGATGGCATCCGGCTCGACTGTCACCTTGGGATATTCTTTGGCCAAGCGTTCGACGTCCATCCAGTGTGTGGTTGCACGACGGCTCTCTAGCAACCCGGCTTCGGCGAGGGCGAACGCGCCGGTGCAGATGGAACCGATCCGACGAGTCCGACCGGACATGGCTCGCAGCCAGGCCAGCAGCTTACGATTCCCCAGCACGCGCTCCATATCAGGACCGCCGGCCACCAGCAGGGTATCTGCTTGACCATGGAAGTCGCGCCACGAGCCGTCGGCGACGAGGCTGAGCCCTGACCTCGCGCGAAAGGGGCCGGCGCGATCGGCGAGCAATACGAGTCGGTAAGGGGGAACTGACTCTCCTAGTGCAAGGTGCGACGACAGGGCAAACACTTCATGTGGCCCGGTGATATCTAATGCCGCGGCGCCCTCGAAACCAAGGAGCACGATCGTGCGCGTCTTGGTCTTATGAGCAGTAGTTCGAGACTTCATGGCGTCATCCTCCCACGACTCGTCCTGTGGCGCAATGACAAAGATGCTGCAATAACTGCCATACGGCAGGATGTAAGTGGAGCAAACATGTGGTTGCAGAACGTCGTGTCGGCGTTGGGTTGCAAACACAGAGTTCCGGCCGTCAGCTGTTTTTCAGCGCCTCGGCCCATTCTTGACGCGGTTTCCCAGCGTAGCCAATAATGCTCTCGTCGTCGGGAGGTGGCATGACGAACAAATCAAAGGGGTCGGGAGTCTTAGTTGATCGGCTCGTTCGTCTCAGGTGCACATCACTCTCACCGAAGCGGCGCTGGTAGCGTGCTATCACGACTAATATGATTCATGGCAATACGAACACAGTGGTGTCTCTGTGGCTAATGCCATTCATGTCATCGTGCCGTACCGGCACGCTTCAACCTGGGTCTTTGACGATCCACGAGTGGGACTCTCTCAAGAGCCGTTCGTGTCCGGCATTCCCGAGATGATTGACACCATGGTCGAAAATATGCCCAACGCAGAAAAGGGGTTTCGGCTCTTGTTTGCCTCAGAGCCGTTCCCTGGCTATCAAGTCAAGCTGGAGAAGGTCCGGGAAGAATACGAGGGCGTATGGTATCGGTGGGCCGACAACGAGGGCTGGCTCTGTCCGGCACTCTTTCTGTATTTTCCAGAAGCGCCTACTCGTCTCTACGCCAAAGCGGAGGCCATGTAATGTACATACCGCTGGCCCATCATTGAGAAAGACCGCCGGAAACCGCAACTCTATACTTGAAAGTGGAGTTTACCTGTTGCATTCCGCTCGGTTGTGCGCCTACGCTACATTAAGTCAACTTCCATTCCATCATTGCGCGAGTCCTGCGGAGGTCAGTCCTCATGATGATCATTCCAGTACACATTGTTTTCGCGTGAAGCATTTCCTGTCTGATGATACCCGCTATTCTGGCGGGGAGAGGAGGGTATGATGGCCGATGTGATTCGAACTGCTCAGTATTTCAAGGTGCAGATTGCGGATAAACCCGGGACATTAGCCGGCGTGCTTACTCCGTTGCGTGCGGCTGGAGTGAATCTGCTGGCCGTGCAGGCCTTTCCTCGGAGTCGCCGCACACAGGTGGATGTGGTGCCGGAAGATCCCAGCGCGTTCAAGAATGTAGCGAAGGCGCATAAGTTGAAAATGCAGGGACCGAAAATGTGCCTGCTGGTGGACGGCGATGATCGCCCGGGAGCGCTGGCCGATCTGACTGAGCGACTTGGTTCAGCCAAGATCAACATGATCGCGGTGACCGGCCTCTGTGCCGGCCAGGGACGCTTCGGCGCCATTCTATGGGTCAATCCGCGGGATGTGAAAAAAGCAGCCAAAGTGTTGGCGTCGAATTAAGTTAGCGACGTACGTCCATTACTCCGGTACCAGAAAACAGGGCATTCTACTTTTCCGAACGCCTCCTCTGCGCCCAGTGGTTGTCTTGCCCGGTGGACTCCAATAGAATTCCAGATAATCGTGGGATACAACATTGTTGGGAGCCGTTTCGGTTCTCTGGTTGCTGTTCGCTTGTGGAGTCTCGTCGGCTGATTCTTGCCATTTCATCAGGAGGCCTCTTTATATGACAAAGTCGACAATGCGCTCCAACGCTTACGGTATGGTGTGGTGCTCGCGGCTGCCTAGCCTCGTGCTCTGTGTGGTGCTTGCGTTTTTCTGTTCCGGTTGTTTCTGGATGGCTGTCGGCGCAGCCGGGGGAGTTGCCGGAGCGGTCTATGTGAAGGGCAAGTTAAAAGACGAGGTGAACCACGACGTGACCACCGTACACAAAGCGACCGTCGCCGCCTTGGCGGAACTGGAGCTGAAGGTCCTGGAAGACAAATCTGACAAAGTGACTGCGCATGTGGAGTCGGAGTTTTCCGACTCGGAGCACGTGTGGATCGATCTGGAGTCCCTCTGGAATTCGCGAACCAGTTTGACGATTCGGGTCGGTGTCATGGGAAATGAGGTCCGGGCGCAAAAAATCTACGAGGCGATCAAGCGGCATCTTTCGTAACGTGAACAGGGTTCAGCAACCATTTTCGCCTCCTCCGCGCGCGGCGCGCCGGAAGAAATAACATCAAGACCCTCGCTCGCCCGCGCGCGAAGATGCCAATCGTGTCAAAGGGGATATGAGGAAGGCATAATCGGAGGAACGGATGAAGCTAGGAGAGAACACAAAAGCAGGGCCTATCACAGACTTTCTTGTGAAAGACCACGGGCGACTGGAAGGACTGCTGCAATCGGCTGTGGCGCAGGTCGGTACTGTCGATCAGGGAACGTATGATCAATTTCGAGCCGGGCTGCTCCGCCACATCGGCATGGAAGAGAAGATTCTCTTGCCCGCTGCCCAGCGATTTCGTGGCGGGGAGCCACTTCCTATCGCAACCAAGCTCCGGCTCGACCATGGAGCCATCGCGTCATTGCTCATGCCGCCTCCTACAGCTGCCGTCATTGCGAAGATCCGTGCCGTGCTCAAGGTCCACAATACAATAGAAGAAGGCCCGGGGGGCCTGTATGAAACCTGCGACGAACTGGCCGGCTCAGAAGCGGCACAGCTTCTGGTCAAACTCCAGGCTGCACCGGAGCTGGCTGTGCTGCCCTGCTCCGACAGTCCCGCCGTGATGCCAGCTGTCCAGCGGGCCTTGGAGAGAGCTGGGTATAACTTCTATGAAGATACAATTTGAGAGACTTCATGGCAGGTCATCGAGAGAGCAGAATTGGGAACGCGCTCTATTTCTAATCGCCTTGTCTGCGTGTGGCGATCCTTCTTGTGGTCTTATCTTTGTCTCCGACTCGTTTAGCAGGCTGCGGAAAAATCATTCTGGCATAGCAGAACTTCGATAATCTGTACGTCTGAGGCAAGAGAAGAACACTCATGCAGGATGGCGTTCAGGGGTCCCGACTGATTCAACGGTCATGCGGACTGGGACATTCGGCTTCAACGTCATCAGAGGATCGGGAAGAATAGTTTGTCCCTCTATCAGTCGGAGGCGGACTTTCGAGGCTATTGTCGCTAACACCAGCAGGCCTTCCATTTCCGCAAATGATTCGCCCACACACCGACGCCCACCTCCTCCAAATGGAAAGTAGCTGAAGGCCGGCCGCGCCTGCTTGGCTTCTGGCAAGAAACGGTCTGGATCGAACCGGTTGGGGTCGGGAAACCACCGAGCATTTCGGTGCATGCTCCAGGGACTCTGGAACACTCTCGTGCCGGCTGGAAGGAAGACACCGGACGGCAGTCTGTCTTCAGCGCGGCTCTTACGCGCGTGTAACAGCCAGGCTGGAGGGTAAAGCCGAAGCGTCTCATCCCAGATCATTTTGGTATAGACCAACCGGGGCACATCTGCTGCCGTCGGGAGCCTGCTGCCCAGCACGGTCTCTAACTCATGGGCCAGACGTGCTCGCACGGTTTGGGACTGGGAGAGGAGAAACCAGGTCCATGTCAGCGCAGTCGCTGTTGTGTCATGGCCGGCGACCAGGAAGGTGACGAGTTCATCCCGAATCTCTTTGTCGCTCAGTGGCTGACCGGCCTCGTCGGTGGCAGCGAGCAAGAGCGCGAGCACATCCTGGCCCTGGTGATGGGACGCACGGCGGTTCTGAATGAGATCCCTGATACGAGCATCCAGAAACTGCTGGCTACGAGAAAATTCTCGATGCTCCGTCGTCGGAACCCACAAGGGAGTGACCCAGGCGATCATGGAGTTGTATTGTTTCGAGACTAAGTGATGCCCAGCCATCATGGCTTCTATTACTTGTGAGGCATCGGAACCGACGTCTTGTCCAAACAGAAGTCGCCAGATGACCGACAGGGTGAGTCGTGTCATCTCACGTCCGATGTCGATGGTAGCGTCATGGTGCCAGCTCGTGGTGAGGGCGGCTGCTTTTTCGGTAATGAGAGCGGCGTATGAGGCCACATGGTCTCCATGAAAGAAGGGAAGAAACAGCCGCCGTTGGCGGTGATGGGTCTCGCCCTCCGTATGTAACATGCCTTTTCCAAACACACGGGACTCACCTGGAGGAACTCGGGTTTTTGTGTAGTTCTGTTGGTTGGTCACCAGCACATGTTTGACGTCGGCCGGATTGTTGAGGAAGTACATGGCCAGATCCGGATGGCGAAAGAGGCACTCGGCCATCCGTCCCATCGGGAGCTTTACGACATCGCCATAGGAGTGACAGCGCAACAGAAAGCCGAGGCTGTCGTGCTGAAATTCCGGAAAGAATCCCAACCAACGAGACACCGGAGGGCCGGAGAGCGATGTGGCGGGAATGGCCTGGTTCGTCATGCGTGATGTACCTCTGACGACCAGCATACTGTAGCGACGGCCTGGGCTGTCAACGATCCGCCGGTAGATCAGAGAAGCGCGGACCATAATAGGAGCCCATGCTGATCGCCTCATCTGTGCGCGGGATGTCTTGATGAGCTGTCTTATCGCTGTGGTGTTAGCTGTGACCGGCTGTGGCTTCGAGCTGCCGGAGGGTGGAGGCTAACTGTTCCTGATGGGGCGAGGCGAGGGACTGAAACTGTATCCCGATCCCGTGTGCGCCGGACCAACGTACAACGGTGCCTTGGATCAGAATCGGGATCTCTGCTTCTGGGAGGAAGATCAGAAGATCCACCTTCATTCCCGCAAATGCTTGAAAGGGGTTTTCCAGCCGGCATCCTTTGCGCGAGAGATCCAGCGACTTGTCAATCTGATGGAGGTGACCCTGATGGACGAGGGTGCCGGAAAAAGTCGCTTGGAATCGGGGATACTGTCGCACCACCCGAGTCAAGCTGCTGATCGATGAGCAGGGCTCGATCGTGACCAATGCCCATGTCGTGGACGGGGCCTGCCAACATCACGGTGGCGTTACATGATGGGACTCGTTTCCTGACAGAGCTGATCGGAAGCAATCCGCGGTCGGACATCGCGCTGCTCCATGCTGGAGATCGCTGTTTGAGCATGAAAAGTGTCAGTCCCTATCGAGTACGCATTGTGGAGAAACCCATCTTACATCAACCGCGGACCTAACCCATTATCCTTCCTCCTTCCTTCCCATTCTGACCTTCCCAGGCCCCCTCCTGCATGCGAGTAGGAATTGTCTTACGGCAAGACGGCTGAATATCTGACATTAGGGTTGGGCACTATCTGATCGTGCGCCATGCTGATGTGGGGTGGAATGCCGCATCAGAAGAGACGGGCAATCCTGCCTATGTGAGTACAGGTCTATATGAAAGGGAGGGAGCATCATGAAGTTGCAGAAAGCACAAGAAACAGGAGAGAGGAAACCACGCACGATTATGATCAAGCAGGCCGGTGCAACCACGCCGATCAGCAAGCCCGCGCGGCATGCGCAACTGTCGTTCGACGATCTGCATGCGCACATCGCCATACGGGCCTATGAGTTGTATGTCCAGCGGGGCTGCAGAGAAGGCTGTGCTATGGATGATTGGCTGGATGCCGAACGGGAAATCGTGAGTCGTGAGTTTCCAGTCTCGTCCGGTTCAGAGAGAGGAGACTCCCTGTGATCTCCATGTAGGCGGTGGGTTCTCGGTGATGTCCTCCAAGATAACCACCTTCGATCCCGACGCGAGCTGGACACGGGTACCCCTTCTCATCAACGCTCGTTCACAGTATGCTCAAGAATTTCCTGGATTGATCGAGGCATATCGTCCTTCTAAAGCGCGAGCGACGACGGAGCATGGCGAGCGGGGCTGACGTCTCCGACTCCCTCCGTGATTGTTAGGGAACACACGACGAATGATAGGGAGGTATCTATGAGATGTTGCCACCTTCCCAAAGGGTATTTTCGTTCTCGGCTGGTCGCTTGCCTGGCGCTGATAGTTTGCATGGGAATTCCCTGGACTCTTGCGGCCGCCTTGGTTACGCCAGAAGAAGTGAACAGTGTGCGGGTCTACAAGAAGCTGGCAAACGCCACCGTTCTGATCGCTTCAGCCTATGTCAGCCCTCATCACATCGCCCAGGCATCGGGGAAAGGGCTTGCGTCGGGTGTGCTGATCGATGAGAACGGCTTGATCGTGACCAATGCGCACGTCGTGACAGGGGCGGCAAAAATTACGGTGACGATGCACGATGGAACGCGTCTTCCGGCAGAGCTGATCGGAAGCGATCCGCAAACGGACATCGCGCTGCTCCAAGTGACGCTCCCGAATGGGCCGTATACTCCCGCCCATCTGGGCGATTCCGACAAGCTGGAAATCGGTCAGAAAGTCTTGGCGATCGGGCACCCATTTGGATTGGGTTATGCGTTTTCGACCGGCATCGTGAGCGGATTCGGCAAACTATTTGAGACCAAACAAGAAGTGTTCCAAGAGCGCGTCATACAGACCACGACGCCGATCAATCCCGGCAATAGCGGCGGGCCGCTGGTCGATTCCGAGGATCGTGTGGTCGGGATTAACGCATCCATTTTGTTTGGCGCCCAGAATATCGGATTTGCCATCCCGATCAATACAGTCAAATCCATCGTGGCGGAACTGAGAAAGAATGGCCGTGTAATTCGCCCCTGGCTCGGCATCAAAGGAAAACTTGTGACCGATGAATTGCAAAACCTGATCGCGCTTCCGCTACCCAGCGGCTTACTCATCATCGATGTGGACGATGGGAGTCCGGCCGAGGCGCTTGGGCTCCGTGCCGGCAAACTGGATGTCACCATCGAGGGAGAGCCGTGGGTCTTGGGCGGCGATATCATTGTCGCGGTCAATGGGCAAGATGTGAAGACCAGCGAGGACTATGGCAAGGTGTTCCAGCAGCTGAAAGCCCAGCAGCTCATTGAGATCACAGTGTCTCGAGACGGCGTAAGGCGCACAATGAGCGTCACGCTGGGGGAACGCCCGACGCCGTCCGGTTCCCCGGAGCATCCCAAGTTCGAACTGCCTCCTGTAGTCCCACAGGGGCTGGACTTTGTGCCATTCTGATGCAGTCCAAGGGACACGAGAGCGAAGCGAGAACGCCGCTGGTGGATTTGTTCAGCATCCTGTTAGAAGGAAGCGAATCGATGCATGAACGTCTGATCAACGTTTCGCTCACGCAGCGGCTCTTGGTCTGCTTCGCCTGGCTCGTGCTGATGTGCAGTGGCCTCTACGCGTTTCGTCACGTTGTATGTCGACCCACTAGGCAACTAGGTTCAACATGAACGTTTCACTAGAAAAGAAGATTGCGGTGGGCCTTGGGGTTGTACTTGTTCTGCTGTTTGGAATCGGGCTCGTCTCTTATTGGAGCACGACCGACCTCATAGATCGTGAAGTCCGGGTTGCGCAAACCCATCAGGTGCGGGAAACGATCGAGCGCCTGCTTTACCTGATGGAGGACATAGAAGACAAGCAGCGGCTCGATCTTCTGACCGGTGAGCACCAGTACCTGCAATCTTTTCGCGAGGCGGGCCGCAATATAGAAGAAGTGCTGCACAACCTTACTGACATGACTCGAGATAGTCAGATCCAGCAAGAACAACTGCTTGCTTTGCGTCGTCTGATCGATTTGAGATTTGCGCAACTCAAAGAAGCGATCGACTTAAGGGATAGTGGAAGGATTGATGCGAATGAGCAGATAGTTCGTCAACACGCCGGCAAAGTGACCATGGACAAAATTCTCATGGTGCTCGGCGAGATGCGGGAGCAGGAGCAAGTCTTACTGACCAACTGGTCGAAGCAGGCAGACAGGGCGGCCTCGTTCACGCTGTCGTTCGTTGTAGGCGGAACGTTCTTGACCATTGTACTTGCTATCGGGGGAGGAAGGCGGATCTTGTACGACCTCTCGAAGCGCAGGCAGGCCGAGAGAGATGTGCTTGCTGGCCGAGCCCGCGAAGCATTGATTTTGCGTACCGTCCCCGTTGCGATGTACTCTGCAAAGCCCTTTGGGGACTACGGTGCATTATGGGTGAGTGAGAATATCGAGGCGTTGACCGGTTATTCTTCACGTTTCTTTGTGGATGACTCATCCCTCTGGGCCTCGAGACTGCATCCCCAGGACCACGAAAGAGTCTTGATGGAATTTGAAAAGCTACCTCTTGGTGGCGCACTGGCGACGGAATACCGCTGGCAAATACGCAGTGGCGAGTATCGCTGGTTCAGGGACGAGGCAATGTTGATCCGGCGATCGGACGGAACTCCACAGGAAATCGTCGGCCTCTGGACCGACGTCACCGCAAGAAGACAAGCGAGTGAGGTGATACGAAGACAGGCCGACATTATCAATCAGATCCAGGAAACCGTCATCTCCATCGATCTGGACGGCCATGTGATGAGCTGGAATAGAGGGGCGGAAAAGATGCTGGGATTTTCGGTGGAAGAGGCGCTTGGCAAACATATCTCATTTATCTACCCGGAGGAAGACCGAGGGTTCCTAGAGCGTGAGGTCATCGGTCCTGTGAAAGCCAAAGGAACCCACCAGATCGAGGTTCGCAGGAAAACCAAGTCCGGAGAACTGGGTTTTGCCCAGATATCCCTCACGTTGCTGAGGGATGACACAGATTCTCCAATCGGCATCATCAAGTATTCGATGGACATTACCGATCAGAAGCGCGTGCAAGAGGCGCTGCTCAATTCTCGCAACCAACTCGCTGCGCTCGCCGTTCGCCTAGAGTCGGTGCGGGAGGAAGAACGGACCAGAATCGCGCTGGAAGTTCATGATGTGCTGGGACAGGCGTTGACGGGATTGAAACTGGATGTGGCATGGGCCCACAAGCGGATCACAGAATCGAGCGAACCGGCCCAGCATGCCGCGGTGCTTGCAAGACTGGCTTCAGCGCGGGAACTCCTTGACTCGACCATTCAATCGGTGCGTGATATCGCGACGACCTTGAGGCCCGGCGTCTTGGACGAAATCGGCTTGGAGGCTGCGGTTGAATGGCAGGCACGAGAGTTTCAGCATCGGACCGGGATTGTCTGTGACACGACCATCAGGCCTCGCAACATGGCGTTGAGCCCCGAGCAATCGACGGCGCTGTTCCGTATCCTCCAAGAGATCTTGACCAATGTGGCGCGGCATGCCCAAGCCACCAATGTCGACATCAGATTGGAGCAATCCGGTGAGCAGGTGTCCTTGCAAGTCGGAGATAACGGCAGAGGTATTAGTGGTGTGGAGCAGTCCGGACCGAAATCGTTCGGTCTGCTGGGGATGCGCCTGCGAGCTCAACAGCAGGGCGGTTCGTTCAATATTCATGGCACGTCGGGAACGGGAACGACGGTCACCGTCAGTATCCCACTGTATCGGACAACAGATGATTAACATTCTCCTTGCAGACGATCATCCATACCTGCGCCGCGGCCTCATCCAGATTCTCATCGATGAATTCCCCGGGGCCGTGGTCGGCGAAGCATCGAATGTCCCAGAGCTGCTGGAGCAAGCGCAGAAACAGCGGTGGGACGTGGTCGTGCTGGATCTGACAATGCCGGGGCGTGGCGGATTGGAGGGATTACACGAACTGAAACGGCTCTGTCCGAGCCTTCCCGTGCTGGTGCTGAGCATGCATCCTGAGGACCAGTTTGCCGTGCGCGTGTTACGCGCTGGGGGCGCCGGGTACCTGACGAAGGAAAGCGCTCCTCAGGAATTGGTTCATGCCATTAAGGCAATCTGGAAAGGGGGGAAATACATCACGCCCAACACGGCTGAACTCCTCGCGGCACACCTGCATCAACATGGCGACAGCGAGCAGCCGCTTCACAACTCCCTGTCCGATCGTGAGCACCAGGTGTTCAGTTTGATCGCCGCCGGACGCACGATTACTGACATTTCCGATCAACTCTCCCTCAGCGTCAAAACCATCAGTACCTACCGCTCCCGCATCCTGACGAAGCTGAATCTTAAAACGAATGCGGATTTGGCGCGCTATGCCGTTCAGCATCGTATCGTTGAATGACCACCTCAGCTGGTCCCTCCTGTGACTTCCTAGGGTAGTTCCCTAGCCTCTGCCATATACGTCCTGATTCCCTTTCTTGCCTCTTCCTTTCTCCGTCAGACAATTCCTACAGACGCCACCAGCCAATTCCCACACACACAAGCGACTTACTCTTATCCTTCCAAGTGAAGCGATGGTGTTTACTTCAGTTCACGGGCCATCCGTGAAAATGGCCGCTTGTCCGCTGTGATGGCCAAATAGGGTAACGGTTCACCACACATGAACCGGAGCCTACTGGAGAGAAAGAGAGAACTGGAGATGGGTTGTCAGCGCTGCGGAGGAGTGTTGGCTACCGAGCTTGCGGCTGCGATGCACGACTTGGTCTGTGGAATGGTTGTGATCGAAGGCCGCTACTGTCATTGCAATGATGTCGACAGTCCGGTGCAAACGGATGTGCCGAGAACGGAGAGAGGCGTTCTCGGCAGAGGTGTACCTGAAAGCACCATATCAGAAGAGAATGCACCATGATTAGCTATGGAAAATGCGTGCTGGCGGTTGATGACGGCGCGAGATGGGCTCTCAGGCAATCAGCAATGTGATGGCAAAGGAGGGACAAATCATGGGCCCACGAAATGCGGATGCAGAAGAGGCCGTTCTGAACATGCTCCAGCGGTATGAGGTGCTCATGATGGAAGACCTCATCATCGGACGGCCAGATTTCAGTTGGGCGCAATTGTTTCTCGCCATCGACCGGCTGAGCCGAAAGAACTCGATCTCGCTCCATCGAATGGGCCTGAGTTATCAAATTCGTCTAACGAATCACGAGTGGACCCTCGACCAGGAACAACAGCATGAAGAACTGGCCGCTTCTCATCGGTGATGAGTCAGACATCTGCGAAGTGGTGGGTGGATTCTTGTGAGGCTATAACCCGTGGTAACCATCTTCCTTTTGTGCCTCGTGGTGGCCTCTGGGCTCCTATCGCTTGGGGTGGTGATATGGTTTGTGGTGCGGGAATGGGCGTGAAGTGGTGGCTGGGAAATATTCCAAAATGCTTTGCAACTGCCGGACAACGAGTCCCTCCGTATGAACTTGACGACAACGCAGGCGTTACATGAAGGAAACTGTGCGAGCGGATGTCCATAAGGACGCGCTAGGACATCACCCCTCACCCGATGAAACTAGAGGCCTAGTCATGGCGAAACAGACCCTTGAAGAAATGCTCTCCCATTCCGCAGCTGTCACGCAGTGGGAACAGAACGTAGGAAATAATGACGTTGACCAAGCGTCTGCTGTGATGCCGGCTACGGCCATCCCTCCGGGGCGCCGGTGTGAGGCGCGCATGGACTATCGGCGCATGTGTTCGTATGAGGTGCTCGAATCCAGTGATGAAGAGTCGGTCGTCATCGAACAAGGAGAGGCCGTCGCACTCAACCGGAGCACAGAAGGGATGCTCCTCTTCATGGCTCTGGCCCCTCACGCGAAACGACTGATCGAAGTGCATAACCCCCGCTCTGGATGGGGCTGGACGGCGAATGTCTTTGAAGTCCGATGGACCAGGCCCGTGCCGGTGGAGTCATTCGGAAATCTGTACCTGGTTGGATGCCGACGGATATTCGGCCCCTGGTACTAGCTGCCGTTTTAGTCGAATCGGTCGGGCCACCAATGCTCGCACAAGGATAGGAGCGACAAGTGCCAGGAGGGAACGATATGTCCTGTGAACGGTGTGGAGGGTTGATGGTCGTCGAAACGTCTTGTGATCTCGTGGAGGAAGAATCCAGCACGGGAATCGATACGGTACGGTGTCTGAACTGCGGAAACTTTGAGGACAGGATCATTCGCACCAACAGAGTTATTTCTCGTTCGCCGAGACATGTTGAGCCACTCACAGTGGAAACCAGAAGACCGACTTCTATTCAGCCTGGCGCGTTGGAGCGACCCACAAAAACCGATGGTACCATCGCGGAGAGTCCCACGGGTCGTGGCCCTCGTCTTCCTGTAGGGACCCCTTCCGCCAAAACACGAAGACTCGAACCTGCACACATTGAACAACCCACCCAGATCGTACAGACGCAAAGGAGGTATGCGTGAGCATCGCACAGTCGATTCTGTTGGGAATCGTATCGGCAGGTGGAGAGAGCCGTGCGATTGAAAGAGTTCGTTCGTGATCGCGTCGGCACTGATATCCCGATACAATTCTGCGCATCATCAAGATCAGCACCGCCGCCGCGGCATAGAATTGTCTTAACCGAAGCGTGAGGTGAGCCATGCTGGCCGTCCGATTGGTGCGTCTTATCGAGAATCACATCGAACAGCTTTCCCGCGACCTCAGCGAGAAGGTGTGGAACTCTCCCCGGTGCAGCGATTTGAGCAAAGTCCCGGCGAGCGAACTCCAAGCCCGCACCCGCGAGATCTACCGCAACCTGAGTGACTGGCTGTTGGACAAGGCCGAGACCCAGGTGGAGCGGCGTTACACCGAGCTGGGCGCGGCGCGCGCCCAGCAGGGCGTGGCCTACAGCCACTTCGTCTGGGCCATCATCTCCACCAAGGAGCACGTGCGCACCTTCGTCCAGCGCGAAGGTCTGTCCGAGAGCGCCATGGAACTGCACGGGGAGCTGGAGCTACAGCTCCTGCTCGGCCACTTCTTCGATCTCGTGCTGTACTACGCCGCCGTGGGCTACGAGCAGGAGCGCAACCGCATAGGAGGAAGGCAAAAGAGGCGCAAAGGAGATGAGCAGAGACAATTCACGTAGTGTTCCAAGTCTGCGTCGGAGAAATAACAACGCGTATCGCTTCACAACCTAACAGGGCAACCTGAAATTTAGGAGGCACGGCGTGTCATCGCATGGGGCGGCAACTGTAACGGTAGACGATATTCCAGCAGAAGAAAAACCCCAGAACGGGGTGGCTGGGCTGAAACATTGGCGGTACGACCTCATGGCGGGGCTGCAAGTTGCCATGATGGGGATCCCGCTCTCGCTCGGTATCGCGGTGGCCTCCGGTGCACCGCCTGTCTGCGGAATAATCTCGGCGATCATTGCCGGATTTGTCTTCCCCTTCCTCGGTGGCGCCTATATCACGATCAGCGGCCCGGCCGCCGGTCTGGCGCCGGCGCTCTTGGCCGGTACGCTCGCATTGGGTCATGGAGACTTGGAAGCGGGCTATCCGCTCTTGCTGGTGGCCATTGCTCTAGTCGGTGTTGTCCAGGTGATCCTCAGTATCTTCAATGCCGGGCGATTCGCGCTGTTTTTTCCCATCTCGGTGGTCGAAGGCATGTTGATGGCGATCGGCATGCTGATCATCGTCAAACAAGTGCCGGCCTTTCTCGGGTACATCACGCCGCCCATCAAGTCCATTCCCAAGGCCATCACTCTGATCCCCGAACAGATCATGGGATTGAACCCGTTGATCTGCGCCATTGGCGCCGTGTCCCTCTTCCTCCTCTTTTTTTTGAGCGGGATCCTAGCCCGGATCAAAGGCACGTGGCCGAAGCTCGTCCCGGTGCCCCTCATCGTGATCATCTTGGCAGGCCTGGCCTCTTGGATCCTGGAGCTCGAGGAGAAATGGCTCATTCAAGTCCCCCTCAATATCTTTGAACATGGCATCGTCTTTCCCCACTTCGCTGAAGCCTTTTCCAGACCGGACTTGTATGGGTCTCTCTTACTCATCATTGTCACCCTGACCCTCATTGACGGCACCGAGTCGCTGGCGACGATCGCCGCTATCGATAAGATCGACCCGTTTAAACGAAAGTCTAACCCCAACGTCACCTTGCGCGCGATGGGAGTCTCCAACACCGCATCCAGTCTGCTGGGTGGATTGACAATCATCCCTGGCGGGCTCAAAAGCACGACCAATATGCTCGCAGGAGGCCGTACCCTCTGGGCTAACTTCTACTATGCCTGTTTTCAGTTAATCATCCTGTTGTTCGCTGCCTCCCTCATCAATCTCATTCCCAAATCGGCCCTGGCAGGGTTGCTCATCTGGATCGGATGGAAACTCTGTTCGCATAAAGTCTTCAAGAGGATCTTTTCGGTCGGCAAGGAACAGATGTTTATCGCCATGGTCAATGTCGTGGTCACACTGGCCACATCCGACATCCTGGACGGCATGATCGTCGGCACGCTGACGAAGATCGTCTTGCTCGTGAAGGATGTCGTACAGGCTTCTCCGGAGGGTGGGATCGGGGCCGCATTCAAGGAATTGTTTCGCAATCCCGTCATCCGCATCGGAGACAGTCGCGGGTCTCGTGAGGTAATGACCGTCTCGGCGAACGCGGTGTTACGGGGTACCGTCGGAGAGATGAAGAATCCCTACAAAATCTACTTATCTTCGGCCACCTGCATGAATCTAGTGAAACTCGATGCAGCGCTCAAGAAGATCGTGGTGCCAGAGGGCATGAAAGCCAACTACATGATCATTTTGGCCGGAAAGATTGTGGACCACACCACCATGGAATATTTGCATGGGTTCCAGGACCGAGCCATCGAAGCTGGACACACCTGTGTCCTCGTCGGGATGGAGCACTTCCGTGGGCTCTCGGACCATGCGCTGGCCTATCGCGTGAGTCAAGTCCCCGGGAACCTCACCGCCTTCGCATGAGGACGCGCGACTTGCGTGGAAGTGTCGGCGGGAAGTGCTTAATTGTCGCACGTATTTGAACGACATCTCGATACACCGTCTAATTTGAAAGGAGTCCCGAAGTGCAAGCTCGCATCTATGTCGCAGACGATGAACCATTGGTTCTCAACGCACTTGTGAAGCGACTGTCACAGGGCCTGCACCAAGTCCAGGCCTTCAAGTCTGGAGATGAACTGCTGGCTGCGGTTGAGAAAAATGTTCCTGATCTGATTCTCCTCGACGTGAAGATGCCTGGGAGGACGGGGATCGAAATCCTGGAGGTCATTCGTAAGAAAACGCGAGATGCGGTGGTGGTCATGATGACCGCCTATGGAACAGTCGAAGAGGCAGTCGAGGCCATGAAACTGGGGGCATATGATTTCCTCATCAAGGCTGTGGATCTCTCGGCAGTAGAGCCGGTTGTCGCCCGAGCGTTAGAACATGTCAGACGCGGACGATAGAGGTGATCGATTGCTGCCCAGCCTGAATATTGGGTTGATGCACTGGATTAGAGAAAACGGAGTGCTGAACTCCAAGCAAGCATCTATATCGCGGACGCTGAGCCCGTGCTCCTCAACACTATTGAATCAACCTTTGGACAAGACGGGCTCGTTCAAAAATATACGGCCGTCTAATTCAGGTACTTGTCTGATGTTCAAGCGGCCTGGAATAAATGAAGCATTCGGTGAGGTCCCCTCTCCTCAAAAAGGCTGCTGCTGTTTTGCATGATGGCGGGGCCGGATGTCGAGGTGTCTTCGGCCTGGTGTACGGGAGCAGTTCCCGCGGTGATTATTGGGGGCAGCTCTGTGCGTTGGAAGCGGGTGACTGTGGACGTATCACTTCGCAATCGTGATGCTGGGGACTCCGACGCGAGGCACCTCGCTGACGGTCATCTGGAACAATAGATACAGCATTTGGAAGGCCTCGCGGTTCCAGCGTGCTAACGGTCCCGTGGTGTTTACTGCGTAATATTTTCCGTGGGACTGAATCGACAGGTCGGCTCCCGAGGGGGCTCGATCCGACAGCAGGAGGTCCATGGTGTGGACGGGGTTTTCCTGGACCGCAGGGGTTCGCGGATCTTTGTCGACGTGGTATTCCGGCTCTTCTTCAAGCGATCGGCCCAGAAAGTGGAGAATCCTATTGAAGCTCCGTAGCCGGAAATCTCCCTTGAGGGGGTATTCCCCCCCGAGATGACCTGGGCGGATGTCGAAATATACGTCGTTGAAGTGCCCTTCCTCCGTTTCATCAAACAATCGGGCTCGTTCGTCCGGTGAGAGTGTGGCTGGGTCATAGTTGGTGATGAGCGTTCGTCCCGTGATTTGTTTTCGCAGGGTGTAGCTATTGTCTTTTTGACTGTAGGTGACGAGATATTCTTTCTGTAAGGCTTGAAAGCCTTCGGCTGTGACCGAGTTGGCAGGGATAGTCCAGGTCCGATTGTAAACGAGCGGTTCGGCATGGAGCTGGTTCTGGTCCTGAATGGCCGAAAGGTGAGTCACCACGCGACGGAACATCTCGTAGCCTGTTCGATCTTCTGGCCTATTGCGGTAGGCGACCTCCTGGCCATTCTCTCTGATCCGCAGTTCCTGCGCCATCAGCCTAAGCAGCAGATCGATGTCGTATCGCTGACGGAGGAGGAGAAGAAACTTGGTTTCCTGATAGGGGGTCAAGAGTCGCTTGGTGAACTCCTCCCCTTCGATCGGCACGATACTGATGGTGGGGTTTTCCGCTATGCTGCCGCCGAAGATCGGCATGAGCCCCCTGCTGGCCTCTCCGGTGAGCGCTGGCGTGGCACCGGCGCTCACACGGAAATCGAACGTCGCAGCGATATTCGAGACTGCGGTGAAGTGAATCGGTTGATGTTGATGGGCGCGAGCGATGTTGATGAGCAGTTGTTTGGAGATGGCATCCGTGATCGCCTCATCATAGGTCGTCACGGCACGATTCAACGTGATGGGTGAGAGGCATCCGGTCACGGCCAGGCTGCAGAAGATTCCCGCCAGGGTCAATTGCGCGGAGGATGTTGAACGCTGCCCCATCGTCAGGTGAATCCCTTGTGAGCGAGCCCGACAATTCTTCAGCAGGTTTGTAGCATACCTGGCACGAGATGCCTAGCGGATCGCTGCCAGGTTGTTTGATGCTGGGAGCACTCCATGAGGAGGATGTGGGGTCAGGCCTGCGATTGACTGAGTGAAGAGGAATTGCGGTCGCGAGGTCGAATGGTAAACGAGGAATCATCTGATCGGGAACGACTATCCTCTCTCGGCCAGGTTTTTAATGATTGCGCCTCAGTCCAAAACGGAAATTGATCGACAAGACGATCACCCACAGACAGGAACATCGTTGCTGCACAGTTATCCCATTTCTCCCCCGTCGCTCTGACTCGCATCACGCCGATGAACGATTTCGTACAGCACTGGCAAGACGATCAAAATCAAGACCGCTGCCGTCAGCATTCCTCCCACCACGACTAATGCGAGCGGTTTCTGCGCCTGCGATCCAATGCCCGTCGCGAGCGCAGCCGGCAAGAACCCGATGGCCGCACCCAACGTCGCCATAAGAATCGGACGCATCTGCACATCGGCCCCCTTCCGAACGGCTTCCCGAATCGTCAGCCCCGAGCGCCTGAAATCTTCAATCCTGGAAATCAACAACACCCCTCCCAAGATTGCCACCCCAAGTGTCGAGATGACGCCGACCGCAGCTGAGATACTGAAATTCGTATGGGTGACCACGAGTGAGACCGCGCCTCCTACGAGCGCTAAGGGAACGGTACTCAAAACCAGAAGGGCATTCTTGATCGAATCGAAGGCGCTGTACAACAGAAACAAAATGATGACCAGACTGATCGGCACCACCATCGCCAATCGTTTTTGCTCGTCTTTGAGCTGATCGAATTGGCCCGCCCATTCCATCCGATACCGTTCCGGGAGACTCACCTCCTTGGCCAGGTGAGCTTGTACTTCTTCTACGGTACTTTGGAGATCACGATCGCGCACACTGAACTTGATCGGAATATAGCGCTCGTTGTTCTCGCGATAGATAGTGAAGGCACCGGTCTGCGTCGTGATCGAGGCCACCTGCTTCAAGGGAATGCGCGTCCCGTCCGGGGTGCTGACCAAGATATTACCGATCGCGTCGACATCCTGCCGAAACTCCGGGAGAAACCGGACGACAAGATCGAACAACCGCTCTCCTTCATACACCTGCGTCACAGCCTGGCCCCCGACGGCGGCCTGCACCACGGCATTCACATCCGCCACTTGCAGTCCATAGCGCGCGCTCGCCTCACGATCGACCTGAATCAACAGATTCGGCTGGCCCAAGAGGCGAAAGATCCCCAGATCTTTTACGCCGTTGATCTGCTGCATGACATGCTCGATCTCGACAGCCTTCGTCTCCATGGTCTTCAGATCGGGGCCAAAGAGTTTGATGGAGTTCTCTCCCTTCACTCCCGACATGGCTTCTTCCACATTGTCCTGAATCACCTGCGAAAAATTGAAGATGATGCCGGGAATGTCTTTTAGCCGCCCATCGATCTCTTCGATCAGTGCATCCTTACTCAACCTGGGACGCCATTCCTTTTGCGGCTTAAGATTGGCCAGAAACTCGGCGCTGGAAAAACTCGTCGGATCGGTGCCGTCGTCCGGGCGACCCAACTGTGACACAACAGTCGTAACTTCGGGCGATTCGCGGAACAACCGACGAACCTCGCTCGTCAATCGCGCCGCCTGATCGAAGGAAATATCCACGGGCATCGTGGCGCGAACCCAGAGATTCCCTTCTTCCAAGGCCGGCATGAACTCTCCTCCGATCGACTGCAGCGCCACACCGGCCAACGCTAAAAGTCCGACGCAGGCGCCGACGACTGTAGCCCGATGATCTAACGCCCACTTCAAAATGCCGGTGTAGAGACGACGGACTCCCCGCACGATCGCCGTATCCTCCTCGCGAATCGTGCCCCTGAGTAAGAAGGAGCACAACACAGGGGCCAGCGTAAAAGCCATCAACAGCGCGCCCACCAGGGCAAAGCCATAGGTGATGGACATGGGCGCGAAGATCTTCCCTGGCACACCCGTCATCGTAAAGAGCGGAATGAAGGCCACCACGATAATCGCCGTGGAGTAGAAGATCGGCTGTCCCACCTGTCGGGCGGCCCGCACGATCTGTTGATGGAATGTCAGGCTAGATGTCCTCTTCCCGTGTGCCAGGTGGAAAAAGATACTCTCCACCATGATCAGTGTGGCATCCACGATAATTCCAAAATCGATGGACCCGAGCGAGATCAAATTCGCCGACTGCCCTATGAGAACCATCATCGAGAAGGTGAAGAGCAACGAGAGTGGAATGGTCAATGCCACAATCAGGGCCGCGCGCAAATGCCCCAGGAATACGAACAAGATGACAAAGACCAAGACCGTGCCGCTGATGAGAATGTCCCTGACGGTTTCCACCGTCGTATGAATCAAGGTCGTGCGATCATAAAAGGTTTTGATCTTGACGCCAGCCGGCAATTTCCCAGCATTGAGGTCCGCAACCTTTCCTCGAACCTTCTCAAGGACATTGAACGCTTTGTACCCCCGCTGGAGCAGAACAACGCCTTCAACGACATCGTCGCGCTCATCGATACCGACCTTCCCCAATCGAACCCGAGATCCGACCGCGACCTTCCCCAGAGTCCTGATGAAGATCGGTGTCCCGTCTTTTTCCGCCACCATCACGTTTTCGATATCGGCGATCCCGTTGATAAGGCCCAGTCCGCGAATGTTGTAGTTTTGCGGGCCGATGGTCAGATAGTTGCCTCCGACATTGGCATTGCTATTGGTCAAGGCGGACATGACCTGCGACAGATTGACGCCGTAGCTGATCAATCGTCCCGGATCGATATCGACGTGATATTCTTTGGTCGTCCCTCCGAACGCCGTCACATCGATAACGCCGGGAATCCGCCGAAACTCCCGTCGAACCTGCCAGTCCTGAATCGTCTTCAAGTCCGTGAGCGTAGTTTCGCCAGCCCCCGTGAGTTCATATCGATAGATTTCGGCAATTGCCCACCAAGGGGACAGCGACGGCGTCGCTCCGGGAGGCAGTTGCACTGAGCCCAGCCGATTCAATACTTCCTGACGGTCGCGAAAGATCTCCGTATCGAAATCGAAATAGATCTTGATGTCACTTAACCCGAAAATCGAGAGTGAGCGAACATCCGTGACACCCGGCACACCGTTGAGTGCGATTTCGATGGGAATCGTGATTTGGCGTTCGATCTCTTCAGCCGACCAGCCAGGATGCTGGGTGATTAACTCGACCATCGGCGGCGAGGGATCTGGATAAGCGACGACATCGAGAGTATGAAAGGAGTAGAGCCCGCCGAACAGGAGGAGAAAGCCCAGGATGCAGACCATGACCCGCTGGATGAGAGAAAGTTCGACGATTCTGGCTATCATGGGGTGCGATTAGATTCCAATTCGAAAGAGGAGAATCACACGTGGGGCACTATCCTTTGACTTCCTGTCCCTTGATCAAGACCGCGCCCTTCGTCACGATCCGCTGTCCCGACGTCAACCCTTCCAGAACCCGTACCTGGTCCGGTGAAATCGTGCTCACCTTGACTTCCCGTTTGACATATCGATCGGCGCCTTCGACGACATACACATACTGTTTCCCATCCTCTACCAATACCGCTTCGCGAGGGATCACCAAAAAAGGCGTGGACTCGCCGACCTGGATATTAAGGCGCGCGAACATTTCCGGCTTCAGCCGATGATCCTTATTATTGACCCAGGCACGCAGCTTGATAGTTCTGGAGGTCGGGTCTACCACGTCGCCGATGCTGGCCACGGTCGCGGGGAAATTCACGTCCAGGTACGCCTCCACGCTGACTTTGGCAGACTGCCCCTCCTTCACCAAAGCGAGATCCCGTTCATAGACATCCGCTATCACCTGTAGCATATCGAGGTCGGCTACTGTAAACACGACCTGACTGGAATCTCCCCCGATCGACTGGCCTGGCGTCACATTCCGTTCCACGACAATCCCGGTCAAGGGACTCTTCATTTCGAATCGCGACGTGATTTTTTGCCGGTCGAGCGGTTTCTCGAGTTCCTGTGCGGGAACCCGCAAGGACAACAACCGTTCTTTCGCACGGCGGAATTCCGCGCGCGCCTTGATCAACTCATTCTCCGCTTGCTTGAGATCCTTGAGCGCCAGCGCTTTACTCTCATACAAGTCCTTGGCCAGCTCTCGTGCGCGGGTCGCAAATTGAAGGTCCGAGTCTTCCTTGACGTACTCCGAATAGGCTTGGGCAATTTCTTGACTGTCCAACACCAACAGCACGCTACCGGCCTGCACACGATCACCCAAATGCGCACGCACTTCGAGAACACGCCCTTGGAGCGGAGAGGAAATTCTTGAATAGCGATCCTCCCCGTAGGCGACCTTCCCAACCAACGTGAGATCATGGGCTCCCGACCCAAATTCGACGAGAGCCGTTTCCACCCGTGGATGCGATTCCACCGCTGGTCCGGCCATCTGGGGTGGAGTCGTAGCGGCATTGGAAACCGTGGGTTGTTCTCCTCGCCCGCAGGCAGAGAGAACCAGACAGCCTAAGACGAAGGTTGAGACTGCTATCGTGAGAAGTAGTCTGCGAGAGTCGACCATACGCGCAACCTTTGTCTCACCCTTAACCTGGCTCGTCACGACCCGATCTCCTGCCCCACGGCGCTTTCTAACTGGAAAAGGTTATGCTGATAGGTAAACAAGGCTTCGATATAATTTTGCTGAATCGTTCGCGAGGTGCGCGCGGCATCGAGCAAATCGAGAATCGTCGCGCCGCCCCGTTCGTAGGCCCGTTCGACGATCGTAAAAGTTGAACGGGCGTCTTCCAATACCTCACCGAAATAGGCTTCGACCAATCGCCGGCTCTGCAGTAGGTTGCGATAGGCGACTTCTACTTCATTCTCAACTAGATTGATGGTCTTATCCAAGTCGGCTTCCGCCGACTGGAGGGAGACCTCCGCCTGGAGAATCCCTCCCTGGTTCCGGTTGAACAGGGGCAAGGGAAGGCCTGCACTGAGCGCGACTTGGCCTGGATTATCAGGCCCTCGCGCTCCCTGAATCGCGTATCCGGCCCCGATTGTCACATCGGGAATCCGGTAGGCCTTCGCCAGCTTCAGATCGGACTCCCTCTGGGAAAAGGTATGGCGCTTTGCCCGAATGTCCGGACGCGCATCGAGAGCGGTCACGCGCAACGTTTCTATATCGGGGTCGATCCGGCGGAAACCCAACTCCGTGGTCAATTCCAGCACCGTTTTGGGGGATAGCCGCAGCAGCTGACGAAAATCACCTCTCGCCGATTCTGCTTCCTGCAACGATCGAATCACCTGCGAGTGAAAGTCCACCATCTGCAAGCGAATCCGAATGAGGTCGACTTCAGCGATATATCCTTTGTTGAATCGGATAGTATTGATCGCGAGGATACGGGAAAAACGCTCGCGATTCTCTTCTGCCAACACCAACCTGCGCTGAGCCAACTGAATCCGGTAATAGGTATCCTTGACGGTAAACCCGAGTTGCCGCACCGCATCTTCGAAGGCCGCTTCTGCCGATTGCGTCCCGTACCCAGCACTTTCGATTCGATAGCCCCGTTTCCCTGCTAACTCGAACAACTGAGCAACTTGCGTAAACAGCTGCCCGCTATCGGACAAGGTCCTCCCTTGCGTATAGGAACTCTGAGTCCCAATCGAAACCAACGGATTTGGGAAGAGCCGCGCGGTGACTTCATGCCCTTTTGTATACTCGATCCCATACTTGGCGATGAGCACATCAAGGTTTTGGCTGATGAACAGTCCCAGCGCGTCGTTCACGCTGAGACGAAGCGCCTTCGATGCCACGGTAGCCTGTTCAGGAGCCGGAGATGGTGAGGCCGCGTTGGAGGGATATACAGAAACACTCAGAACGCTGAGAACTATGATGTAGATGATGGGACGCAATTGTCGACCCACAAACACGGATAAGCCCCCATATAAACCACTGCATGGGTAAGGATGAGAGAGATTATCCCTCCATCCCCTCAACCAACTTTGCATTATACAGCGTATGCCAGACGAAGCAATGAACCTCATAAAGGATAAGCCCTTTGCAGGCTTCGGAACGTAGGCCCTCTGAGTGAGGAGGGATCGCTCCCAGGAAAATGTTCGTCCATGGGCATAGGGATTGTCTTGGCAGACTCAGAGCGGGTAGCTGGCAATCGCGGCTTTCTCACCATCCAGCTAGACGGCATCATTCATGACAATTCGTCGCGAGGCAGGCACGCGGAACTGCACGGGGGGTGCTACAAACTCGCCTATTCGCGATAGCTCACCTACTCTCAGTGCGGAACCGAACTACCATTCATGGTATCTGTAGATCAGCACCTGTACGACATTATTTCCAGAACCGCTTGGGAACATCAAACGAGTACCGGAGTTGAACGGCCGTATATTTTTGAACAAGTCCTGCCTTGTCTAAAGGTTGGTCATGCTCTTGATACACGCTCAGTTCCATATCCTCGCGAAACCGTAATGCGAGCCCTATAATCCAGTCCAACTCGGTGGGGTTGAGCTTGTTTCCAGCCTCCCGATCCGTAAAGAAATTCATATCTCCATACAACACGACCCTATTTTTGTAGAGGTCGAGATCCGCATGGGCCACATACCGAAAAAGGGCTCTCCCGGTATTATCTGGCCGCGCAAAGTAGTTACTGTTTTGAAACAGCCAGCCGGCACCGGCATAGGCTGTCAGGTTCTGATTGGGAAAGGTGCGCTGCCACCAACTGAAATCTTGTATGGCTTGAAATCGAGAAGTCAGTAACGTATCGGCATACGCTTGGATGAGACCGCTCTTGTCAAGCGGCGCATCGCGCTCGTATTGGAGACGCCAGCCCCACCGGTCAATCAGCCCAGTGAAGGCATAGGTGCCATCCCATTCACTCAGTGTAATCCAGCCTTTTGTTCGATCTGAAAAGAAGTTTTGATCAGTGTAAAAGGTCAGGTATTGCTTGTAGAGGTCAGTTTCCAGGTGAAGCATGTGGCGGAGGCCGACCAATCCCGTGTTATCAGGACGAGCAGCGAAGCTCGGGTTGGATACGAAGGCGGCTGTGAGGAAGTATCCTCCGAATAAGGTCTCTTCGGCTTCCCGCGCCGACGTGCTGTCCGGCTGCTCCATTGAAGGCAACGGACGGCCGTACTTTTCCAACGCAAGGGACAAGGAGGGTGAGGCCAGAGGCCCAATGATACTTAGGACCAGGAGGCCAACCGCGCGAGCGAAGGTGGTGCTCTGTCGCTGTCCCAGACACTTCTCTATCCCTGTTCGCGTAACAAGCCAAAGTGAGGAAGCGACGAGGTAGTACTGTGTGCGACGGACGATGAGAAACGTGATGATGTACTCCTTTCCCCCTGTCCCCGAGGACTGGGCCGGAGCCATCATCACGCTCCTTGGATTAGGCCACGAGAGGAGAGGCTACGCCAGGAGATCGGCATATGCACGAGGGCATGGAATTCAAGCCGGCTATGTCAGATTGGCTACTGCCACTCGCATCCATGCGAATCTTCCCTTACAAACGCAACTGCCGAGTAACTGCATGCTTTGGCTAACAGCGTTCAAACAGCAGATAGAGATATGGGGCCTTCTACCTCAGTGAGCAAGATGTATCAACCATAAATTTCTGCCGTGTGTCACAAGATTGACAGGATACTCTTTACTGAACACAGGTGTGAAACATCTCCTCACAGTGATCCGTAGCATCAACCGACAGGGGCACCGACCTATACTCTACCCCCACCACGCGATCATCTGCCATAAGCAGATGCGCCCAACATCCATGATGCGCTCCTGACCTACTGGACTTGGAGGAGGCAAATGATTCCTCAAACATGGGCGCTTCTTTGTAGTATGACAGTACTGTTCCCTCGGCCGTCTTGGCTTCTTTAAGAGGGCTGCCCGCACAAGCGACGAGTTCTTGTTTGCTTTTCCCAAGCAAGGCTTTCCCGGTAGGGCTCGCGTCGATCGGCTGAGACGCAGCACAGCCGACAAGCCCAACAAAGCCGATTATGAGGAGGAGTTCTACGACAGGGTATGGTATGCCGGAACCCAGCAAAGGTATTCTCATAAATGTGTTGTATATCAAAAGATAGGTTTTAGCTACCCTTCGACGTCACAGCGGTTCCAAGCTCTTTTGGAGTCCGGTGAAATCATGGTCAATGATTGCTTGACCCTGGGCGTCACGCCCACGCTCTGTGGCCGTTTGCGGACTTCTTCAGCATCCTGTTAATGCGCGTGGCTGGGGAGGGAAAGTGAAGATGCTCTCTGTCCGGGTCTGGCATGAACTGCGTCGAAAAAGACGACTCTCATTGCATTGCAGCAGTGGGCTCTGGATAATGCGCGAAAGATTCTGAACCCAACGCCGTTTCTCTGGCGATAAGAGGTATTGAGTGTCTTCGATGTCTTTGGCCCTACTCATCTTTGGTGTGTGTTATCTGGTCATCATCACCGAGCGGATCCACAAGACGATTGTGGCGCTGTGCGGGGCTGCGGTGATGATCGGGCTCGGCGTAGTGTCGCAAGAGGAGGCGTTCTATTCCCATGAGTTCGGTGTTGACTACAACGTCGTGTTTCTGCTGATCGGAATGATGGTGATCGTGAACATCGTTCGAGAGACCGGTCTCTTCGAGGTCTTGGCCATCTGGGCGGCTCAGCGGGCCGACGCAAAGCCGTTTCGCTTGCTGGTGTTGCTAGCCCTGTTGACGGCTGGGCTTTCGGCCATGCTTGATAACGTCACCACCGTGCTGCTCATGGCGCCAGTTACGTTAGCCATTACCAAGCGGTTGGAACTCAACCCCATTGTATTTCTGGTAACCGAGGCGCTTGCGTCCAATATTGGTGGGACTGCGACGCTAGTCGGTGATCCGCCCAATATCATGATCGCCAGTAAGGCTGAATTGAGCTATCTCGATTTTCTGATGGTCTTGGGGCCGATCGCTGTGGCGATTATGGTCGTGTTCGTGGCTGCGCTGTGGCTGATCTTTGGGCGAACAATGACCGTGGCGCCGCATCTCCGAACGGCGGTTCTGGCGTTGAGTTCACGTGAGGCCGTTTTAGATCGACCGTTCTTGCACCGCTGTCTCTGGCTGCTGGGGATCGTCAACGTGGGGTTCTGTCTGCATTCGCTCATTCATCTTGAGCCGGCCACGATTGCCCTCCTTGGCGCGAGCTTGTTCATGCTGATCGGTCATGCGAGACGGAAGCGGGAGGATGCAGAAGAGTTGTCGTATCTCACCGATGTCGAATGGAAAACCATCTTCTTTTTTATTGGGTTGTTTATACTGGTTGGTGGATTGGTAAAGGTCGGCGTGATTCACTACCTGGCAGATCAGTTGGTTTCGGTGACGCAGGGGAATCTTGCGGGATCCACGATGGCGGTGCTCTGGGGGTCGGCGATGCTCTCAGCCGCGGTGGATAACATTCCCTACGTTGCGGCGATGAATCCGTTGATTGTGGACCTCGCCCGGTCGCTTCACCCTGAGATTTCGGATTATGCGACCTTGGTACATCAGCCAGACATTATGCCGCTGTGGTGGGCGTTGGCGCTCGGAGCTTGTCTGGGAGGGAACGGCACGATCATCGGCGCGAGCGCCAACGTCGTGATCGTAGATATCGCGCGCAAAGCCGGCTATCCCATTTCATTCTGGCAATTCTTCAAGTTTGGGTTTCCCGTCATGGTGGGGTCGGTATTCATCAGCGCGCTGTACCTCTGGCTTCTCTTTCTCCGCTGACTTAGGAGCCTGTCCGACATAGACCTTTCTACTGCGGCGAACGATCTGCAACCATCTGCGTCGTTCTCGGCCCGAAAAAATCCTCAACGTATTCCGGTGAATACGCCTCCGGTTTTTCCAGGCCTGCGGCCTTGCATCTGGCCGCACCTCCTTCGCCTCGTCACGAAGGCAATGTCGGATAGGCTCCTTGCCCTCTTAAAAGAGTCCATATCCTAAGTGAGGGTGGACGGACCGAATAACCGCTCCGCGAAACCACACCAGTTGAGATTTCATGATTAGGTCTACTGTGTGGTCGAGTTGGGCCGCTTACGCGGCGTGCGAACCTCGCAGAGCCACCGAGAGTGTCTCTAGTATTTCATGCGAGTTATCACCTGTCGGTGTGAAGGAATCCTCTTGCTGCTGTATGTCATGGGCTACAGCAGCAAGATCCTTATGAAAACAGCTTGATAGAGTGATTCTGACATCGAGGGTGAACTCGTTTCCCTTCGTACGAATGTGGTTATCGATGATAGAAGGGTGCCAGTACATCACAATGCCCCATAATAATGTTGTTGGCTCTCTCTCCACTTGCGGTACGGTGCTTGCTTTCCTCCTCCATAGAATCCTAGCAGACTGAGAAAAGGTGAGATTGGAGGCCTAGTCATGGCGATGCACACCCTTGAAGAAATGCTTTCCCACTCCACAGCAGTCGCCCAGTGGGATTGGAGCGTGGGAAATAATAAGGGTGACCAAGCGTCTGCCGTGATGCCGGCTACGACCATCCCTCCGGGACGTCGGTGTGAGGCGCGCATGGACTATCGGTGTCTGTGTTCGTATGAGGTATTCGAAGCCATTGATCAAGAGTCGGCCGTCATCGAGCAAGGAAAGGCCTTCGCACTCAACCGGAGCACAGAAGGGGTACTCCTCTTCATGGCCCTGGCCCCTCATGTCAAGCAGTTGATTGAAGTGCACACCTCCCGCTCTGGATGGGGTAGGACCGTAAATATCTTTGAAACCCGATGGGCCAGGCCCGTACCGGTGGAGTCACTCGGAAATCTATACCTGGTTGGATGTCGACGGATATTCGGCCCCTGTCACTATCTGTCATTCTAGCCCGCATTATTCACGAAGACTTCTACTGCAACCGCCGATACGCCGCTACGACAAGCCTGACGGCGGGCGGGCTCGCCGCGCAGTCAGTCAACATACTGTTTCAAGTATGCTCCTTCCTTCGCAGCTCCGCGCACCCGTCTCGCCCGTCTCGGCGGTTTCGTTACGAACTTTTGTGAATAATGCGGACTAGTATCTCCCACGACTGACCGACATTTGACTTTCCCTCTCAGAATGCAGCTCCTCCTGTCTGCCGCTTGCCCTCGCTGATCCAAGAGGGGTAAGATTGACCGTCTCCGCTCACCTACATCGATAGGAGGTGCTATGGCCGTCCGCACCACACCCTCAAAACCACGGGTTTCTCTTGACCGAAACATCGAGCGGATGCGAAAGCAGCTTGCCGATTTCGCCCCGTTCTTGGGCAAGGGCAAGCAGACATGCAGTCTGGAAGAATTCGATCTGGACACCGAACGACTGATCGAAGAACTGCTTGGTCAGACGTCTGACTTGCTGCACGCCTATGAGTATGCTGAGCTGGGTGAGGCGGCAGGATTGGTCAACATGACGGATGAGGCGCCGGAAGGCACCGGCATGGATAGTGAGCGCCAAAGCCTCCTGCAACGCGGCCGCGTGTTGGAAAGCTGTGTGTCGGAATTGGAAGCGCGCCGGTCTGCCGGAACGAAGAAAAGCAAGGTCGGGCGTACGCTCATCGGTCCGCAGATCGCCGAGCACATGTCCACCGAAGTCCGGGACGTGTCGCAGGATGCCAGCCTGCGACAGGCCGCGCAGCTGATGCAGCAATGGAAGCTGGGATCGTTGCTCGTCACCAACAGCCAATCATATGTCGGTATCATCACTGATTCAGCCCTGACTCGCGAGGTGGTGGCTAAGGGGTTGGATCCCAATACGACCCTTGTCAAAACCTGCATGCGGACACCGGTGGCGACCATTGCAGCTGATCGGCCGATTATCGATGCCGTGCGCATGATGAAGGAGCGAGCGACTCGGCATCTGGCTGTGACGCAAGATGGACAGATCATCGGCATGATATCCGTCTCCAATATTCTGAGGTACTACTCAGGCATCGCCTAACAACACCTCGCAGGTCGTTCGTGAGACGCAGTTCATTTTGCGAGATACGTTTCTTGTTCAGGCTATCGGCTATAAGCCATTTGCCAGTTGCTCTTGTTTTCAGCCATTCGCTCCTATTAGAACGGGAGGTGAGGGATGGGTCCAACCAAGGCGATCGTAAAAGAGAATAGGCTCTACGAAGTGGTAGGGGGAAAGCTGATTAAGGACGGGTTTGCCTCCCCGCAGGAAATTGAAGACTACGTGAACCATCATTATTTGGCGTTGCCGGTGCTCGACAATGCGGGGAACCCGTGGCTGCTCGATGGCAAGCCGGTGTATTGTTTCCGTGGCACGCAATACGAAACCATAGACGATCAGAGGGTCCATCTCGCGCGCTGTTCAGAGTGCGGCGGTATGGGAATCAGATCAGATGAATTTACAGTCGAATCGGATTGCATTCGTTGCACAGCCTGCGGGCATGAATTCGATCCACGATTGGAAATGATGGAAACATAAAGAGGGGGTGGGGGAAGGGCATCCGTGCCGTCCCTTGCTCCCGGAGCGCGCGCCCTAAGAAGGGCCTCGCTCGACGGCCGCAGTAGGACCAGCAACGGGTGCCCTTCCTGGGGAGAACAACGAGCGAGCTTGGAGGGAGAATTTTAGTGGTTGCTCAATGCGCGCAAGGGAGACCACGTCAGTCGCCTCGCTGAATGCGGGTGAGGAGATAGTCTTCGCCCGGGTTAGTGGAACATTCCGGGGTGGCAGTGGGTGGATGAGTGAGAAAACGGTGTCGCCAGGGCAGGTGATGCACCAGGAGATCCGCCTGTCGCATGGAGGATGGTGCTATGCAGCCCGTGAGTAGTATTTGGAGTATTATCAAGGCCTTAGGGAGTGCTCAACGCTCTCTATAAATTGTACGTTGCTCTCGATGGCATTGTCTTTCCCGGAGCTACTTTCTTCACCAGAGTCTGTGTGGATGACACAGAGATATGCCCATGCATATCTGGAGAAATTTTGATGTACATTGTATTGACACATAGGTTAAAGAGAGTTAGGATTTTGCGGCTACAGACATACCGATGAGCCAGTGTAGGGCACCTGGGCCTGCGCGGTGGACATAAGTGGCTTGATAATCGCTTAGGGGTGGCGTTCAATTTCTTAACGAAGGAGGTCAGTGTATGGCTAGTACAACATGGGGGGCGGTGGATCGGGGCTACGATATGTCGCTCTGGTACGATTCCAGACCCCTCAAGATCGGCTGGT
>Ga0209515_10002210_pt1 | contig 30405 bp, 29 predicted proteins | sample Subgroupgradi54m_FD_187454 | JGI IMG/M metagenome (GOLD analysis project Ga0209515, IMG submission 187454) | Subsurface groundwater microbial communities from S. Glens Falls, New York, USA - GMW60B uncontaminated upgradient, 5.4 m (SPAdes)... ... | reverse complement strand
GGATAAGTATATTAAATAGTGTGGTTGTAGTTCTTAGTTTTTTCTCTTTCGGTTGTTTTTCATTTAAGTTTATTTTCTCTTTAGTTTTGCGTTTCGTCATTTGTTCCCTTTCCTTATATTTATATAAGGAATATATAGGGCAGACCTTTTTCAATATTAGCTTCAAATTTAATCAAAAAGTGTGTAAGTCGGCTTACACACTTTTCTACACTAACTCAGACTACCAATCGGAGTAGTATTAGTAGCATTTTTATTGCTATTTTTACCCATATTTTGTATTTCCATGAGTGATGCTTTAGTGGGTGTTGGTTTTTCATAAACTATCGCATTTGCTTTCCTTGATACTTCGATAAGCTCCTCAATTTTCTTTTTATCAGCTTTGATATCTACCGGAACCGTTGCTCCCGAAAATGACTCTTCGGGGCTTAATGCTGCAATCTTTGCATAGAATTGATATGAGGGAAGGTTAAGGATTTCGCCTTTTTCAATGTAAGGTGCGAATTGAGGAAGCATAAGCTTTTCATCATCAGGGTTTGCACTTCTAAAGGAAATTGTTGTCCCGACATTTGCAAGGACAACGTTTACTAAATTCCTATCTTTTTGCTGAGATGTCGACTGCTCTGCTAAGATCATATTGACTCCATATTTACGGGCTTCCGATAGCATTTGAATAAAAGAAGGCGTTGCAAAGTTTTGAAATTCATCAACGTATACATAAAAAGGTTTTCTATTCTTCTGGGTAATTCTTGCACGCTTTAAAGCTGCCAGTTGGATTTTGGTCAAAATCATTATTCCCAAAACTTCCGATGTGTCCTCGCCCAACTTTCCTTTGGATAAATTACAGATTAATATCTTTCCTCCATCCATTATCTTGTCAAAATTAATGGTTGATTTTTCCTGCTCTAAAATTCTTTTAGCGCTTGGTGAAAAAAGAAAACGACCGATACGGGACGTTGCCGGTCCAATCATTTTTACTTTTTGGTAATCTCCCGCAATATTAAACTCGTAAGTCCAGAAGTTTCTCAAATTCTCATCTTTCAGGTTTGAAGTAGTAGCTTCCTGAAAGTCGGTATTTGTTAAAAGTTCGTAGACTGTAAATAGTGTTGGGTTTTCTAGAGTTAATGCGGTTTGGATTGTGTTTCTCAACGTATATTCAAGCCGGTGTGCATGAGCAGACCAAACCTCTGAAAAAATTTTTCTAAAAAGAGAAATTATGCTTTCAGTTATAAGTTCTTTTTCACGAATCTCGTCGTCAGCATCAAGTCCCGGTGTCATTTCAAGAAGATTAAGTCCAACAGGATATTTAATATCGTCAGGATTAAAATATATCAAGTCTCCTTTTCGCTTGTCGGGAACAAAATTGAGCAATGCTTCAGCTAAGTCTCCGTGAGGATCAATAACCGCAAGACCTTTTCCTGCTTTTATATCCTGGCTCGCCATTGACAGAATCATCGTAGATTTACCTGTTCCTGTTGCGCCAATTGCATACATATGCCTTGCTCGTTCCTCGACAGTCAGTCCGATATCTGTTGTTACTCCGCCATAATTGTTAACTGCAAATTTAACGTCTACTTTTTTTTCTTGCTTTAAGGATATTGGTGCCGGAAGTTTCTTGCTGTGAACTTTTGCTATGTTTTCTGTTTGGGTGACCCTTGTAAAAGGGAAATGGTAAAGATCCGATATCTCGGAAACAGATAGTAGGTATGAGCTTGAGTTTGACATAAGAGAAAGAAGTCTCTTCTTGAAGTTAAGAAGCAATAATTTATCAAGACCTAAGTTCTGTTTTTTATGAAGAGTTTGATAACCGGGAACAGAAAAAACAGCAAGAGACGAAGTAAAACCCTTTATTCTTTCGACCATATCAACTTTACTTTTTACCAAAACCAAAAACCTGATTTTTGTCTCAAATAACTGCTGATCAATTTTCTCCTCAACTGCTTTAACTGCTTCTTGTTCAAATCTATTGAGTATTCTTTTTTTCTTTGGCTGAGCGTATTCTGTTTGATACTGCCACGGTTGTTTTCTTACTCCTGTATGATCATTGATAATTGTTGTCAAAACAGACATTAATATGCTAAATATGACGCCAACTATCTTAAGTGGAATTAACAATATTCCAAGGTTTGCTGGTATTACAATCCTGTCAAGGTATGCCAAAACATCATCATCTCTTAAAATCTTTTGTCTTATGACATTTACTCCATTGGTTCGTGTAGGGGAAATAACAATCTGAAATGAAACAAGTTCTTTTGGCTCAAGCTTTGTCATCATGCCGGTTATGTATGCGACAGGATCATGTTCTTTTAAGATATCTTGCTTTTGTAGCGGATATGCAAAATGGCGCTTGAGTTTAAATTCAATAACTTTTATGTTAAGTCCTTCGGTATTCTCAGGTAAATATTCATCAGCCGTTTTTACATTAACATAGGGTAAATAGGATAGTACATTCCTCTTTATATTATTTGCTTCATCTGGTGCTATCCTAATCAAATATCTAATACCTTGATTGAGGGTTGATGCTATCTCAAATGAGAATATGTTTTTGCGACCCAAGAGCCTATCTAAGAATGTTTTTGTTTCTGCAAGACTATGAATGACTGTGAAAAGCTGTTGAGTAGTATATGCAGTTTTTTCAGTAAAAGCCGGTGGGGTTAGTTCGAGAAGAATAGATTTTTGGTTTAGCGAGTGTTTAATAAGAAAAATTCTACGGATGATTAATATAATACATGCCAAAAAAGATATTAACGACAGTCTTAAAAGTATACTTGAGTAATGAGAGGCAAGAGAAGCATAGCTTTTTAAGTTGAGTAAATGAGGGGCAAGGTTGCCAATTAGATTGTCTGCTCTTAATTGCTCTATATTTACCATAACTACCCTCTAGGGCAGTTTAATGGGCAGATTTAGTAAATCCGAGTATAGCACAAAATTTGCTTAATATGTCAGAGCCAGATTTAGCTTTACTTACTGCTTTGTCTCAAGCTTAAGAAATCGGTAAAATTGAATGCATACTAAGCGTTGTTGTTCTCGTTTTTAATGAAAAAGAGATAATTGAGGAGTTTTTTAAGGATCTTTCGAAATTTACTTCACCAATCTTGCCCCTAAATCTTGTGCCTTTTTACGATAAAAAGATTGAAGTTCGCCAAGAGTAAGAGAGTTAATCATGCGGGGAAGAAAAGTAAAATCTTCCGCCTTGAGAAAATCTGAGGCAAGAATGAGCGGTTCTATCTTTGTATTGAATTTCATTTCCAGACAATATATTAAGTCCCACACGGTAAATTGGCGTAGTAAGAAATACAAGTCAACAAAATCTTTAACCGTATTTCGTTGTGTTACGGTTAATAATTTATTAACGGCAATATCCTTAAGGCTGTCTGTCCTTATACCGTTAATTTCATTTGGTTTTTCGATTTGTTTATATGGATAATAGCCGAAATCTACTTTTAGTTCCTTGCCATTATTAAATTTCAATAAGAATATGTAAACAACTTCCTGAAATTCCGATGTAAAAGTAAATTTATGTTGTCTACTCCAATTTGTAATAATTACAAATACTTTCTTAGTATCAATTTCTTTATCGCTAAAAAAATCAAGGTCTTCCGAATAACGATGTTGTAAGTAGCATTCGCTTAGAGCTGTTCCGCCGGTAAAGTAAAATTGCTTAAATTCCTTATTTCGTTTTACTTCATCCAGGATGACTTGTTGTTCTTTGGTGAGGATGTGTATTTTCCCCATATGAGTAGCTCAAAGAGCCGTTTTCTGATTGGCATGAGATCGAGCCTATCCCAATATTTTTTGACATCTGCGAGCTTAATCTTTTTCCCTTTTTCCGGGCCGTAGTTAATTTGCCTTTCAAGAAGCATTATTCTTCCCTCTTTGGTCTTTTCAAGTTCATTTTTATTATAGTCCCATAAATAATGCACAAACTAATTATACACCATAAAATTGTTTTTTGCTTTCAATTTATGTAGTTCTCATTTTAATTAGACTACAAAGCTAGGAAATGGTAAAATACGAGCATGCTAAGTATTGTTATTCCGGTTTTTAATGAAGAGGAAAGCTTAGGAGCTTTTTACAAAGAGCTCATCTTGCAGGTATCAAAACTCAAAGTTGGTTTTGAAGCTATCTTTGTTGATGATGGGTCAACCGATGGATCGCTTAGTATTTTGAAAAAGTTTGAGGAGGAGAACAAAAACATCAGAATTTTCTCTTTTCGCAAGCACCGGGGGAAAGCAGAGGCACTTACACTTGGGTTTACAAAAGCCATAGGCGAATATATTCTTACTATTGATTCGGATTTGCAGGATAGACCCGATCAGATTGAAAAACTTATAAAGAAAGCGAAAGAGGGGTGGGATTTAGTCTCAGGATGGAGAAAGAATAGGAAAGACCCCTTCGCTAAAAATATATCATCAAAATTCTTTAACTTCGTATCGAGTTTCTTTTGGGGATTGAAAGTAAATGATTTAAACTGCGGATTGAAACTTTATAAAGCGGAAGCTGCAAAATCTCTAAGCTTATATGGAGGGACGCACCGATTTATTCCTCTTATTCTTTATCAGGAGGGGTTTTCGGTAGCAGAGGTACCTGTTATCCATGACAAGAGAAAACTTGGGAAGTCAAAATACAATTTTACAAAAGTATTTACCGAAATTCCCGATATGTTTACAATGCTTTTTCTCTCAAGGTACAGCCGCAGACCTCTTCATTTCTTTGCGCTGGTGGGGGGACTACTTCTCTTAGCAGGTATATTAGTTCTAGGATATCTAAGTATTTTGCATTTTCAAGGACATGCTATAGGAGATAGGCCATTGTTCTTCTTAGGAATGCTTCTTGTGATAAGCGGTTTTCAGGTTTTATTCACAGGATTTTTGGCTGATCTTTTAATTCATATATCGGAAAATTCCACAAATCCTAAGTTTGATCTTAAGTACTCAAGTAATTAGAAATGAAAATTCAAGACATTGTTTTTTTTATTATATTCTTCAGTTTGCTAATTAAAAGAGGTCCGAAATTAGCAGCAGGAGCAGGAATTATTGCATTAATTTTATCCATCCCGCTTTTTTCTTTCTGGATTTTTTTTACAGCAGAAAGACTCACCTGGTATGCTGCCGCTTTTTTCTTATTGTCCATAATTTTCTCGACAGCGGAACTTATGAGCAATAAATCGAAAAAGTAATTTATGAAAATTGGTATTGATATTAGCCAGCTTGCATATCCTAATAAGACTGGAGTCTATAATTATCTTTCTAATCTTTTGTTAAATCTCACTAGAATTGATAAAAAAAATTATTATATCTTATTCTTTTCATCTTTAAGAAGACCGTTGCCTGATTCATTTGAATCTGGCACTAAGGACAATAAAAACGTAATAATTAAAAAAAATAAACTGCCGCCGACTGTTTTAGATATTTTATGGAACAAGCTTCATATATTATCAGTCGATAAATTTATCGGAAAGACCGATATATTCATTACTTCAGATTGGACAGAGCCTCCTATAAAGTATGGGAAAAAAGCTACAATTTTGTACGATCTTATTATATATAAATATCCAAACGAAACAGATAAAAAGATAGTAGAAGCTCAAAAAAGAAAATTAAAATGGGTAAAAAAAGAATCAAACTTGATTTTTTGCATATCGGAAGCGACAAAAAAAGATGCGCAGGAAATACTTGGAATCGATAAAGATAAATTGCGAGTCATCTATCCTGGAATTTAATTATGAAGATTGGAATAAATGCATATGAGGCGGTAGTTCCCAGATTCGGGTTTGATAAAAAAACCGGTTTGCCAAACAGGGTAGGTAGCAGTGAGTTTTGTTTTCAGCTTCTTTTAGGGCTTTCTAAAATAGATAAACACAACGAATATTTTGTATATATTCCGAAAAAGCCAACTTCCGACATGCCTGAAGAGACTAAGAAATGGCATTACATTGTATTTTCATCAAAGTTTTGGACTCTTTTGGCGCTATCGAGAAAACTTTTTAATGATAAGAATAAAATTGATGTTTTCTTTTCGCCAACGCATTATCTGCCACTTTATGTTTCTTGTCCTTCTGTTATATCAATTCTTGATGTGTCATACCTTCATTTTCCCAAGTTATTTAAAAAAAAAGATTTATATCAATTAAAGCTTTGGGGTAAATTCTCAATAGGAAAGGCTCGGAAAATTATTACGATAAGTAAATCCAGCAAGAATGATATAATCAAAGAATACTGTGTTGATTCCGGAAGAATTGAAGTAGTTTATCCCGGAATCAAGCAAGGATTAATGATGAATGATAAAGGATTAACCGCGAACGATTTAAATAAAAAATTTGGAATAGAAAAAGACTATATTTTGTTTGTCGGCACTCTTCAGCCGAGAAAAAACATCGAAAAACTGATCGAAGCGTTTTCCATTCTTAAAAAGAAAGATTTACAACTAGTTATAGTAGGCAAAAAAGGCTGGATGTATGAAGATATTTTAAATGCGCCGAAAAAATTCGGTATGACGGACAGAGTCAAATTTTTGAATTCCGTAACTGATGAAGACTTGCCAAGTTTTTACAAAAATGCTATTTGTTTTGTTTTGCCAAGTCTTTATGAAGGATTTGGACTTCCGGTAATTGAGGCAATGAAATACGGCTGTCCCGTAATCACTAGCAATATCTCAAGTCTTCCTGAGGCAGGGGGAGATTCGGCAATATATTTTGATCCGAAAGACGCAGAGGATATTGCAAAAAAAATTGATCAGGTAATCTCCGATGAAAACCTTCGATCGGAAATGATTAAAAAAGGATACCAACAGGTTAAAAAATTTTCCTGGGAAAAAACCGCAAGAGAAACACTTAAAGTTCTAGAAGAACTTGGTAAAAATAATTATGAATAAAGTATTTAGAAGATTAAGGACTATATTAACGGAGTTTATTAATTTAATTTTGAGAATTGTGGGATTTGTTCCATCTCATCACATAAGAAGATTTTTCTACAGACTGGCAGGTGTAAGGATAGGCAAAGGTTCAGCGATTCATATGGGTGCATGCTTTTATGATCCTAAAAATATTGTAATAGGCAAAGGTACAATAATTGGAGAGGGTGCAGTTTTAGATGGTAGAGACAAGCTCGTTATTGGAGATCATGTAGATATAGCATCGGAGGTTATGATCTATAACTCTGAGCACGATGTCCAAGATCCAACTTTTAAGGCTATCAAAGCTGAGGTATCAATAGAAGATTACGTTTTTATAGGACCAAAAGCGATTATTCTACCCGGTGTCAGAATCAAAAAAGGGGCGGTTGTTGGAGCTGGCGCAATTGTGACAAAAGATGTTGAAGAGTTTACGATAGTTGGGGGAGTCCCTGCAAAGCAAATCAAAGAGAGAATCAAAAATCTTAATTATAGGTTGGGAAGAGCGGCTTGGTTTCGATAATACTAAATGATTTCAATAATAATTCTAAATTATAATACCAAGAATTTTACGCTTGCTCTTCTTGAATCCATTTTTAAAAACTATCAACATGAAATAGAAAAAAAAGAAATTGAGATTATTTTAGCTGATAATAAATCCTCTGATGGTTCAATTAACTTCCTAAAGAGATCGAGATATTTTAGACAAATAAATCTAATTGAAAATAAAGAAAATTATGGTTTTTCCAAAGGAAATAATATTGCAGCAAAAGAAGCGCTCGGAGAATATTTACTCTTTATCAATTCAGATGCCCTGGTAAAGGATAAAGGATTTCTCAGGATGACAGAATTTCTAAATAAAAACAAGAAAACTGCCGTAATAGGGGGAAGACTCATTAACAAAGATGGATCAGAAGCCCCTGCTGGAAAATTCTATAATTTAGTCTATGTTTTCTTTACTTTGTTTTTTTCCCGGTTGGCGCCAAATTTGCGTTTCAGTCCAAAAAAAATAAGTGAAGTGGATTGGGTTTCGGGCGCATTTATGATGATAAGAAAAGAGGTATTTAAGAAATTAGAAGGATTTGACAAGAATATATTTATGTATACAGAAGATATGGAGCTATGTTTCAGAGTCAAAAAACTAGGTTATAATATAGTTTTTTTTCCAGAATCATCGTTATACCACATGGAATATGGTAGCTCAAATAGATCCTTTGCAATTGTCAATATTTACAAAGGCATTTTGTATTTTTACAAAAAACATGGTAACTCCATCTCTTATTTAATAGTCAAGACGATGCTTATTGTTAAGGCTTGCCTTCTTGTAATGATCGGTAAAATAATCAATAATAAATACTTAACCAGTACTTATAGTGAGGTTCTAAAAACATGAAAAAATTATTTTCGTGGGGATGGAATAATATTTTATTTTTGTCTACCTTGTTCCTTTTGATGTTTATTCCTTTGTACCCCAAATTGCCCCTTTTAAATGTAAGAAATACATGGGTTTATGTCAGAGCAGAGGATTTTCTGGTTGTATTTGTTCTTGTTTTATGGTTACTCCTTTTTTTTAGAAAAAAAGTGACCATCAAAACGCCTCTTACATTGCTTATTATGATCTACTGGTTGATTGGTGCTTTAGCCACTATCCATGGAGTTCTTCTGATTTTTCCACAAACTCCTAGTGTTTTTCCCAATGTAGCTTTTTTAAGCTTCTTGCGCCATGTGGAGTATCTAAGTCTATTCTTCGTGGCTTACTCGGGAATGAAAGATAAAAAATTCCTTTCTGTAATTATCGGTATTTTAGTTTTTACACTTCTTCTTGTTATTTTTTATGGAATTGGGCAAAAATACTTAGGTTTCCCGGCCTACCTTACGATGAATGAGGAGTTTGCAAAAGGACTTCCAATAAAACTTTCACAGCTTTCCAGGATTCCTTCAACATTTGCCGGTCATTATGATCTGGCTGCTTATCTTGTCTTGATTATCCCGATCTTAACTAACCTGATTTTTGGATTTAGAAACTGGTTGGTAAAAATTATTATATTAGCTACTGTCATTCTAGGCTTTGGTCTTCTTCTAACGACAGTATCAAGAGTATCCGTTTTTGCTCTATTAATAGCTCTCTTTATAGTTCTTTTTTCCCAAAATAAAAAAATTTTTGTTTTTACTTTTCCAATTGTTGTAATATTAGCATTCCTTTTTTTAAGTTTTCAGCCTGCGCTTCTTTCTCGTTTTGGAAATACAGTCAAAGAGGTTAGTGTTTTAGTTGAGGCAAAAACAGGGGAAGCAATAGGAAATGTTGACTTTGTGTCGTCTCAAAGGTTTAAAAATAAAAACATCATACAAAAAAGAATTACAGACGGAGGGCAGCTTGATACGTCTTTACCGCAAAAAGGAGATGCTTTGCAGGCTTCTCCGTCTTCATTGTTGTTTTTAAATGATCTTCCCGAAGAAGTGCCTGCTGTTGTTGCGTCAAACCTATCAACAGGTGAGAATTTGCCGCAGGGAACAGGATATATAAATCTTTCTCTAGCCCCCGTTACAAAAAAATTAAGCTATTTCTTTTATGAGGTTTCTCCAGATTTGAAATCCAGTGCGTCTGCGGGGATTTTTATCTTTCACGGAGACTTTATAATCAAAAAAGCTTCGGCGTACGATCTTTCGTTTACAACGAGGTTTCAGGGTGAGTGGCCACGGGCACTTGAGGCTTTCAAGAAAAATATTTTGTTTGGTTCAGGTTATGGTTCGGTAAGTCTTGCTGTTGATAATGATTATTTCCGGATGTTAGGCGAAACTGGAATTCTCGGTATTGCCTCATTTTTTGCTATATTTTTAGCCTTAGGGATTTATATAAAAAAAATACTACCCAATATTGAATCAAAAGTTGCAAGAAGTTTTATCTTGGGATTTGTAGCAGGTTTTATAGGAATTGCCTTAAACGCGACCCTTATTGATGTATTTGAAGCATCAAAGCTTGCCTATCTTTTGTGGATTTTAACAGGAGTAGTTCTGGGAATTCTCGTTCTATATCAGGATGAAAAGATCGAACTTTATCCAGAACTTAAAAAAGCAGCAACCTCTACATATGCTGTAATTTTCTATCTTTTTGTTATAACTGTTTTTATATTTTCGCCAATGCTTAACAATTTTTTTATCGGAGACGACTTTACCTGGCTCAGATGGGTAACAGATTGTTCGGTGTTCGCTAATAAAAGCTGCTCTTTCTTTTCAACAATTGCTCATTATTTTACTCAATCCGACGGATTTTTCTACAGGCCCGGAACAAAAGTATATTTTCTCCTAACCTATTCAGTATTCTGGTTTAACCAGGTCATCTACCATGCCGTATCGATTTTGCTTCACTTTACTGCAGTAGCTCTTTTCTTTTTGATTGCCCGGAAAATTTTGCATAGTCATCTTCTTGCTGTTTTAGCTGCCTTTTTATTTCTTCTTATGAGCGGATACTCCGAAGCTGTTTTTTGGATTTCCTCAACAGGATTTCTTTTTACCGCCGTATTTGCTCTTTCAAGCCTCCTCTTTTTTATGCTCTGGGAGGAAAATAGAAAAATTCATTATTATATTTTATCTTTGATAGCTCTGACTCTCGGATTACTTTTTCACGAACAGGGTGTAATCATTCCCTTTCTTCTTATTTTGTATAAATATACAAAAGATGAGTCAATAACACTTCGCAAGTTATTCAGTAAATTTCATTACCTATTTCTATTTACTCCTGTAGGGATCTATTTAGTTGTCCGTTATATTGCCCAAAGCCATTGGTTTTCGGGTGATTACAGTTATAACCTACTAAAGCTTCCATTTAATATAGTAGGCAATCTTTTGGGTTATCTATCTCTTTTCCTCTTCGGTCCCATTTTCCTGCCTTTATACCAAACATTTCGTAACCTTCTTAAAGGAAATATAATACTTGCAATACCTGCAATCTTATTAATAATTCTTGGCTCTTATCTTTTATATAGAAAAATTTTTAGAAATTTAGAAAAAAAAGATCAGAAAATAATAATTTTTGGATGTTTATTTTTCATAATATCCCTGCTGCCGTTTTTAGGCCTTGGTAATATTGCTTCAAGATACAATTATCTTGCATCTTTTGGTTTAGTTATAGTTTTTGTCTTTCTTATAAGAAAACTTTATATTCATTTGCAAGACTACGGAAGAGATATTAGTTTTATTGCTACTTCAACACTAATTTTAGTTTTCTTTCTTTTCCATATAATTCAGGTTCAGCAAATTCATTTTGATTGGACTGGGGCCGGTGAAAAAACCAAAAAATTTTTTATATCTATTGATGCCCTATATTCTGATTATTGGTTAAAAGAGCCTGTGGTACTTCACTTTGTAGATGTACCGATTAAATATGGGCAGGCATGGGTATTTCCCGTTGGTCTTGCGGATGCCCTATGGTTTACTTTTGAAAATAAAAATTTAAAAGTTTATATACATCCAAGCATTAAAGAAGCTTTGGAACAGGGAGGAACATCTGCTTTAAATCCAATATTTCGCTTTAACGATGATGGCAGTCTTGAACAAGTATTCCGTCCCACAAAAACTGTCTCTGAAAACACACAAAATAAATAATAATATTATAAGATTAATTGAGAATAAACATATTTACATTTGATAAAAACGGTGATATTTTAGAATTTAAATAAATGAAAATTAAGAAAGAGATTCCAGTTCTTTTTATAATACTTATACTTGGATTCTTTGTAAGATTGTATAAGTTTAACGGTCCTATTGCGGATTGGCATGCATGGAGACAGGCGGATACATCTGCAGTTTCTAGAAATTTTATTAAATTCGGCTTTGATCTTTTACATCCCCGATTTTACGATCTATCCAATGTTCCCTCCGGGGTTTGGGAAAATCCGCAAGGCTATAGATTTGTAGAATTTCCTTTTTACAACTTAGCACAAGCACTGTCTTATAAAATCATTGGCGCATTAACAATTGAAGAGTGGGGAAGAATTGTGGCTATTTTTTCTTCTCTTTTGTCAGCAGCATTCTTATATTTGATAGTAAAAAAGCATCTAAACGGCAAGGCAGGATTATTTGCGGCTTTTTTCTTTACATTTATTCCATTTAATATTTATTACGGACGAACAACGCTTCCCGATCCATCTACAGTTGCAATGTTTTTGGCAACTATATATTTCTTCGAGAGATGGATTGATAGAGACTCTTTGAGCTTAGATTTCTTTATTTCTTTAGTTTTCGCAGCGGTTTCCATTCTTCTTAAACCTTTCTCTTTATTTTTCTTTTTGCCAATGGCTTACCTCGTCTATGAAAAATATGGAAGAGATTTTTTGAAAAATAAATTGTTATGGATTTTTGCAATTCTATCTATGTTGCCTTTTGCTCTTTGGAGGATTTGGATGCTCCAGTATCCGGGAGGAATACCTCAAAGCGGCTGGCTCATAAACGGAAGCAATGTAATGTTTAAAGGTGCCTTTTTTCATTGGATTTTTGCAGAAAGACTTGGAAATTTAATTTTGGGATATTGGGGCGTACCGCTTTTAATCTTGGGACTTCTTCTTAAACTTCCTAAAAAAAACTACCTATTCTTCCTTTCGTTTCTGGTATCTTCCCTACTGTATGTTTTTGTAATTGCAACAGGAAATGTTCAGCATGATTACTACCAGATACTTATTATGCCAAGCGTTGTTATTTATCTCTCCCTTGGGGCATATTTTCTTTGGGAAAATAAAAGCAATGTCTATAGAGCTGTATCGCTTGCTATACTTTTTGTTTGTACTGTCTTTATGCTGTCTTTTGGGTGGTTTAATGTCCGGGCATATTACAACATAGATCACCCCGAGCTTATAAGAGTTGGTGCTCAAATAGACAAGCTAACGCCAAAAGATGCAAAAATTATAGTCCCGACTGATGGTGATACAACTGCCCTTTACTTTATGAATAGGCAGGGATGGTCAAGTTTTGAAAAGCCGCTACCTCAGCTTATAAGAATGGGAGCGGATTATTTAGTTATTATTAATCCTCAAAATAGAGATTTTGGGTTTGGAAGTACTTACAAACTTGTTGCCTCATCCTCTGATTTTCTTCTTTTTAATCTTCGAGAAAAACCATGAAGATTTTAATGGTGTCATCATACCTTCCGTACCCTTTGTTTTCCGGAGGGCATATAAGATTATATAACATTATTAAAGATTTATACAAAAATAATCAAATTACTTTAATATGCGAAAAAAGAACCTATCAGAATGAAAAAGATATTGCGGAAGTTAGAAAATTCTGTAAGGAAATAATTACAGTAGATCGAAACAAACAATGGACTTTAAAAAACATTTTTAGAACAGGTTTCTCAAAATATCCCTTTCTGGTAACGGGCCACACGCATTCTCAAATGAAAATAGTAATAAAAAAAATATTGAAAAAAGAAAAATTTGATTTAATTCATGTTGAAACCTTTTATGTTATGCAAAATTTACCCAACGAAATATCAATTCCCGTAATTTTAACAGAGCATAATATTGAATACCTTGTTTATAAAAGATTTAGAGACAAAGCACCATTTTATATAAAACCACTTCTTGACATCGATATTTTAAAGCTAAAAAAAATAGAAGAAGGAAATTGGAGAAAAGCAGATGTTGCTATTGCAGTTTCTTTTGAAGATAAAAAGGTTATCGAAAATGTGAATGATAGAGTTTTTATTGTTCCAAACGGAGTAGACATGCAAGAATTCAAAATTCAAAATTCAAAATTCAAAATTGATAGGAGGGAAAGAACGGTGCTCTTTATTGGTGATTTTAGTTGGGTAGAAAATAGGGATGCCGCAAGAGCGGTCTTAAGAGATATATGGCCGAAAATTAGATCAAACATCAAGAATCAAAAAGTAAAATTGTGGATAGTTGGAAGAAAAATTCCTGCTTCAATAAAAAAACTTGGGACGGACGGAGTGGTCTTTGACGAGAATGCGCTTTCTAATACTTCTATAATTTATGAAAAAGCGGATTTACTCCTTGCCCCAATAAGAATGGGAGGAGGAACAAGCTTTAAAATACTTGAAGCAATGGCATCGGGCGTTGCGGTTGTAACGACCAGGCTTGGCGCAATAGGAATCGGAGCCGAAAACAGAAAAGAGGTTATAATCGCAGATGACAATCAAAAGCTTGCAGATAGCGTGATTGAAGTTCTCAATAATAAAAATTTGTATGATAAAATCACAAAAAACGCAAGAAGTCTTATAGAAGAAAAATATAACTGGGAGAATATTACCAAAGAGCTTGAGAAAGTTTACCAATCTGTCGTCTAATTTATGATTGATCTATCTATTATTATTGTATCTTACAATACTTCAGACTTTTTAAAGGAATGTATAGAGTCGATTAAAAAAAATACTAAAAAATTTAATTACGAAATTATAGTCGTTGATAACGCTTCTTCGGACAACTCGGTTGTAATAGTTAAAAAAGAGTTTCCGCAAGTTTTGGTAATCGAAAGCATAGAAAACCTTGGATTTTCAAAGGCAAATAACATCGGAGTTAAAAAATCAAAAGGCAGGTATGTTTTGTTTTTAAACCCCGATACAGTGGTTTATAAAGACTCACTTTTTGGCATGGTTAAATTCATGGACGAGCACAAAGAAGCCGGAGCGGCAACCTGTAAATTGTTAATGCCGGGCGGCAGACTTGATGATGCCGCTCACAGAGGTTTTCCAAATCCATGGACTTCCCTTTCTTATTTTTCGGGCCTTTCCAAAATATTTCCTTCTTCAAAGCTATTTGGGGGATACAATTTGGGTTTTCTGGATCTTTCAAAACCACATGAAATAGACGCATGCGCTGGCGCTTTTATGATGGTAAGACGGCAGGCTGGAGAAAAAATAGGATGGTGGGATGAAGATTATTTTTTCTATGGAGAGGATTTGGAGTTTTGTTTTAGACTTAAGGAAATTGGGTGGAAAATATATTTTGTGCCAAGTGTTTCTGCTCTTCATTATAAAGGAGTATCCGGCGGAATAAAAAAAATTTCAAAAAAAATCACAACTGCAAGTCTTGAGACGAGAAAAAGAGCTACAAACTGGCGTTTTGATGCTATGAAAATATTTTACCGCAAACATTATCAAAACAAATACCCTTTCCTTTTAACTTGGTTTGTTATGGGGGGGATAAATCTCAAGCATTGGATCTCTCTTCGATCCATTAAATAATAGTTGAAAATTATAGAAATTTGAGCCATAATAAAAAAATGAAAAACGAAAAACTCGCATTATTTTTACTGCGACTCGGAATAGCTTCTGTTTTTTTGTATGCCGCAATCGCCGCAACACTTGAGCCTTCCAATTGGGTTGGCTATTTACCGCAATCTTTAAGAAGCATCTTTCCGGCCGAAACACTTCTTCACCTTTTCTCAGCTTATCAGGTATTACTTTCTCTTTGGCTTTTGTGGGGTAAAAAATTGTTATATCCATCGGTTCTTTCTGTTCTAACTTTTATTGCAATTATAATTTCAAACATTGGCCAATTGGATATAGTTTTTAGAGATATCGCTATTCTTTTTGCCGCACTTTCTTTGGCAGTTGTCTCAAAAGATTCAAAATAGCTTCTCTCAAATATGCAATTTATAGCAAGTTTCATGGCGCTTTCACTTGGCGGAATAATAGATACTTCTTATCTTCTTTATCAGCACTATAAAAAAAAGCCTCTCGTTTGTCCAATGGATCATGATTGTTCGGTTGTAACAGAAAGCAAATGGTCAAAAGTATTTTTTGTAAGAAATGAAATCCTCGGTCTTTCTTTTTACTTACTTATATTAATTTCTTTAACTCTCTCGATTATTTTGCCTAACTTTTCATCTAAAATTTATCTTTTCATTTTCATCCTTTCAATTATTGGAGTTGCTTTTTCCCTTTTTTTAGTTTATCTACAAATTTATAAAATCCGCGATTACTGCTTTTACTGCTTAATTTCTGCGTTTTTAACCCTTCTTTCTTTTGTAAACAGCATACTCCTCCTTGCAAAATGATATACTTATAATTGTGAAAATCGGCATTGACGCAAGGCTAATCAATCAGACTGGAGTTGGAAGGTATATCAGTAATTTGATTAAGCAGATTCAAATAATAGATACAAATAATAATTATGTAGTGTTTGTAAAGAGTCAAGATCTGGATGAGATTAAAAAATGGTCAATGGAAAATGGTCAATGGAAAATGGTCGCTATCGACATTCCGTGGCATTCAATTTCTGAGCAAATTAATTTTCCTAAAGTTTTATATCAAGAAAAATTAGACTTAGTTCACTTCCCTTATTTTTCCGTACCTATTTCATATAATAGGCCATTTGTAATTACTATTCATGATTTAATTCTTCATCATTATCCAACAGGCAAAGCTTCCACATTACCTTTTCCTTTTTATGTTTTTAAAGTTATTGGATATAAATATCTTATCGGGAAAGCATCGGAAAATGCGAAAAAAATAATTGCTGTTTCAAAGTCAACCAAAGACGAAATAGTCGATCATTTAAAAATCCCGCAAGATAAAATAAAAGTCATTTATGAAGGGGTCGATGATAAAATTACAAATTCCTCCGCCTTCGACAAGGTTTCGGCGGACAAGCAAATCCCAAATGAGTCGAAGAAAAAAGAATATTTTTTGTTTGTCGGAAATGTTTATCCTCATAAAAATGTAGAAAGAATGACTAAAGCTTTTAATATTTTTTTGCAGTATTTTCCCAACATCCTGTTAATTCTTGTTGGTAAAGAAGATTTTTTTTATAAAAGATTAAAAGAAACGGTTAATCAGATGGATCTAGAAAAAAAAATCATATTCTACGATAGAGCGTCAGATGAAGATCTAGGAGCATTATATAAAGATGCAATTGCCGTAGTAGTTCCGTCTTTTATGGAAGGATTCAGTCTGCCGGCTTTAGAGGCCGCGGCAAACAAGTGTTTGGTTTTGGCATCAAACGTAAAAGCCATTAAAGAAATTTGTGGAGAAGATGCAATTTACTTTGATCCTTATGATATAGAAGATATGGCAGAGAAAATGAAAAAAGCATATTTGAAGGAATATGATAAAAAAATAATAGAAAGAGGGTTTGAAAGATCAAAAGGATTTTCCTTTCGCAAAATGGCCAAAGAAACCCTAAAAATATATGAACAAGCTTCAAACATTACTGGATAATTTTCGAAAAAATTAATTAAATAGATTCGAGGGTTGTGATTCTTTCTTCATGATTGTCGACTTGAACTCTAAGTTCTCTTGTATGTTTTGTACCGACAGAATTTTCATCTTTTAATGCATCGATCCCACCGACAAACCCGTCCAAAGTATTTCTTAGATTATTAAGCGTAGCATCCATTTTTTTGGTTCTCTCATCAATTTCATCCACTTTTGTCATAACTGTGTCGAATTTTCCGTCTAATTTTTCATCTAACTTTTCGACTCTTTCTTCGACTTTCAAAATTTCTATTCTCAAAGACTTTTCTGTCCTTTTGAACTCAGTGCGAAGATTTCCGATATCTGATTTTGTTGCCAAGTTATTTTTAAGAGATTTTTTTGCCATGGTAAACAGTATAGCATTGTCTTTTGTTTGTCTGTCAATATGTCAAACCGTAGCTTAAGAATGCTATAATCAGGAAATGAAAGTTGCTTTGGTTTATGACAGAGTAAATAAGTGGGGAGGAGCGGAAAGAGTTCTTCTTTCACTTCATAAGATTTTTCCAGATGCACCGCTTTATGCCTCGGTTTACGACAAAGATAAGGCGCCGTGGGCAAAAGTCTTTAGTATCAAAACTTCTTTTCTTCAAAATTTCCCATTTGCATCGGGAAACCATGAATATTATGCGCTGCTGATGCCCTTGGCTTTTGAGAGCTTTACGTTTGATGAATATGATTTGGTAATTTCTGTAACGAGCGAAGCCGCAAAAGGGATAATCACAAAACCCGGTACCTTACATATTTGTTATTGTCTCACTCCGACTAGATATTTATGGAGTGGCTATGATGAATATTTCAAAAATCCAATTCTGCGATTTATTTCAAAACCGGTGGTTTCTTATCTGAGATTTTGGGACAAGATTGCTTCTCAAAGACCGGACGCCCTTATTGCGATTTCAAGAGAAGTTCAAAAACGAATTAAAAAATACTACGACATAGACTCCTTAATAATTTATCCTCCACTTGGCTTACAGTCTGCAGACCACAGTCAACATCTGGATAAAAAAGACGCAGTCCGTAGTCGGTCGAATGAAAGCTTTTTTTTAATCGTCTCTCGTCTTGTTCCTTATAAAAAAATAGACCTTGCGGTTGGGGTTTTTAACAAGCTGGGGTTACCTTTAAAAATTGTCGGCATGGGAATTGAGGAAACAAAGCTTAGGAGAATGGCAAAGACAAATATTGAACTGCTGGGCTACTTGACTGATAAAGAATTGGTAGAGTATTATAAAGAGTGCCAAGCGCTTATATTTCCTCAAGAGGAAGATTTTGGATTGACAATCCTTGAGGCACAGAGTTTTGGCAAACCCGCAATCGCACTAAAAAAAGGAGGAGCGCTTGATATCGTTACTGATGGCAAAACAGGAATATTTTTTGAATTACAGAGCGAAAAATCTTTGAAAGATGCAATACTAAAGTTTCAAAAAATGAATTTTAATCCGGAAGACTCAATTAAAAATGCCAAAAAGTTCAGTTTTGAAGAATTTAGGACTAAGCTGGAAAAGGAAATATCTCTAGCTGCTAACTACTAGCAGCCAGAAACTAAATTTATGAATATCGCGATTTTTGCAGGCGGGTCGGGTACAAGACTCTGGCCCTTGTCCCGCAAGAATACTCCTAAGCAATTCGAGAAAATAGTTGGAGAAAAATCTACGTTGCAGCTTACAATAGATAGACTTGTCCCAAATTTTAAAGTTGCGAATATCTATATATCAACTGGAAAAAGATATAAAGATGTAATCCTGGATCATGTTTCAATAATTCCAAAAGAAAACTTTATCTTTGAACCCTCCATACAAGACGTTGGTCCAGCTGTTGGTCTTTCGATGGCAGTGATTGGGAAAAAACATCCAAATACACCTGTTGCTATTCTTTGGAGTGACCAAATTGTAAAAAAAGAAAGACGATTCAGAGAAGTTCTAAAAATGGGAGAAGACATCGTTGGGAAAAATCCAAACTCGTTGGTGCTAATAGGACAGCGGGCAAGATTTGCTAATCAGAATTTAGGATGGATTGAGCTTGGAAAACAAATTGGTCAAAAACGCGGAACAAAGATTTTTAATTTTAAAAGAATTGTTTACCGCCCGAGCCTCAGAGATGCAGAAGAATTTCTAAAGAAAGATTATGCATGGAACCCCGGATACTTTATAACTACACCGGGCTTTTTACTTTCGCAATTCAAAAAGCTTACACCCGACGTATGGGAAGGACTGCGGCAAATTCAAAATGCTGTTGGTACAAAAAACTTTAATTCGATTCTTGAAAAAATATATCCTAAATTTGAAAAAATAAGTTTTGATAATGCGATTCTGGAAAGAGTTGATCCAAACCATATCTCTGTAATCGCTGCAGATCTTGGTTGGAGTGATATAGGAGCATGGGAAGCCTTAAAAGAAGCGCTTGAGCTTTCATCGGAAGAAAATGTTACGAGAGGTAAAGTTTTAATTAACGACTCATCGGACAATCTAGTCTTCAACTACACCGATCAGCTTACAGTCGGAATAGATCTAGAGGATATGATTATTATAAATACAGACGACGTGCTTCTTATATGCCAAAAAAGCTCAGTCCCCAAAATTAAAAAACTGGTAGAAAGCTTGGCAGGAACTCAAAACGAACACCTCACATAAATATATATGCCATACATAGAAATTAAGAAAAGTTTATATTATGAAGCAACAAAAAGATTAATAGATATAATATTCGCCGTTGCCTTGATAATAATTTTCTGTCCGGTAATATTACTTGTTGCAATAGCTATAAAGCTTGATTCAAGCGGACCGGTTCTAGCAGATACTCCGGAGAGAGTCGGACGAAACGGTAAGCTTTTTAAAATGTATAAGTTTAGATCCATGGTGGAAAATGCACATGAGCTTTTGCGAGAAAACCCAAACTTTGCAAAACTTTTTAGGGAATATAAATATGGAAGTTATAAATTAAAAGATGATCCAAGAGTTACTAAAGTAGGAAGATTTATCAGAAAATTTTCTTTCGATGAAATTCCTCAGTTTTTCAATATTTTAATAGGAGAGATGAGTCTTGTAGGTCCCCGCGCCTATTATCCGGATGAACTGCGGGAACAACAAAAAAATTATCCGCAGACAGCAAAATCCGTAAAAATCGTATTATCGGTAAAGCCGGGGATTACTGGCTATTGGCAGGTCTCAGGAAGAAGTGAAATAAATTTTGATAAAAGAATAGATATGGACGCATCTTATGTAAGAAGAAGATCTATCCTTTATGACCTTTGGATTGTCCTTAAAACTCCGTGGGCAATGATCTCCGGCAAAGGCGCCCTCTAATCCAGTTACTAGTTGAGCGAGTTGACATCAGTGGCTGTTTATGGGTACTATATATAGTATATGGAGGGATTTGAGAAAATAGATTTAAGCTCGGAAGTTAAAGATGAAATTCCCCGGAGCTCAGGAATGCCTCAGGCTTCAAAAGTTTCCTCATCAAGAAGAGTAAGAAACGGTCAAAAAAGAAATCCTTTAGGTTTTTTTCGAGGTAAAAATTCCATAAAAATTTTAGTTATAGTTATAGTTTTAATATTAGTTTCGGGATTTATAATTGTCTTGCCTGCTCAAAAAACAATCTCTTCTGCTAAAAAAACCCAAAAACAAGCTCAGGTCACTCTAAACGCGCTTAAAAAACAAAACATAGAGCTTGCTTCAACAGAGCTTGATAAAACAAAACAGAATCTTTTGGAAACTCAAAATAATCTTAAGGCATTAAGCTATCTTAAATTTATTCCTCTTTTGAGCGGTTATTACAACGATACAGAACATTTGGTAAACGTGGGTTTTGATGGTTTGGGGGCGGCTAGAGTTCTTATTGATTCCGTAAAGCCATACGCAGATATTTTAGGGCTTAAAGGTCAGGGAAGTTTCGTGGGAGGGACCGCTGAGAAGAGAATAGAGACAGCTGTTAAGACAATGGGAAAAGTTACCCCTCACATAGATGATATTTCAAAATATCTAATAGATGCTAAAACGCAAGTAGATGAGATAAGTTCAAGTCGCTACCCGTCCTTTTTAGGTTTTGGAAAAATTCAGAAATCTCTAATAACGCTGAAGACGACTATAGATAATGCGGCCAATTTTACAGAGAACGCAAAACCTCTTATAAGAATTTTACCCAATCTCTTGGGTGAGCCCCAGGAAAAAAAATATCTTATTTTATTCCAAAATGATAAAGAAATTAGACCGACGGGAGGATTTATAACGGCATATGCAATATTTAGAATAGATAAAGGGACGATCCATGTAGATAAATCAGATAATATTTATAATTTGGACGCTACGGTTCCTAATAAACCTAAAGCACCAGATCCTATTCGTAAATATTTGCCAAATGTTACCGTGTTTAACTTAAGAGATACCAACCTTTCTCCGGATTTTATAGAGTCCATGAAAACCTTTAACTCTTTCTACGATAAAGCAAGCGGAAAAGTAAAAGTAGACGGTATCATTGCCCTAGATACTAATGTTTTGGTTTCTACAATAAAAATACTGGATGATAGGGTAGACGCGGCAGGTACAACATTTACAACCAAGAAAGACGCCCGATGTGATTGCCCGCAGGTAATTTATCAACTGGAAAGCAACATAAGTACACCTCTGTCTCTTGATCTTAGAATTTCGGATCTTGAATCAATTCAGGCGGGAAGAAAAGCAATAATAGGAGATTTACTATATGCTATTTTAGCCAAGGCTCTTAAATCTTCGCCAAAACTTTACTGGGGGCCTTTGTTTCAGGATTTTATAACACAGATTGATCAAAAGCATGTCTTGTTTTATCTTTATGATAAAGATGCACAGCAGGGGATGCATGCAGTTAATGCAGACGGAAGAATGCGGGAATTTACCGGTGACTTTTTCTACTTAAACGAAGCAAACTTTGGAGGTGCAAAATCCAACTTGTATGTTACCAAATCTATTGACCAAAATTACCAGATAAAAGAGGGTAACATAGTAAAAACTGTAACCGTGAACTACAAAAATCCTTATCCGGCTTCAGATTGTAATTTAGAGAGAGGAAGATTATGTCTTAATGCGATTTATAGGAATTGGTTTAGGATCTATACGCCTCTGGGAAGTAAACTTGTGGGAAGTCAAGGCTCCGAAGTTAAGATGACCTCTTATGAAGAGTTGGGAAAAACTGTTTTTGAGGGCTTTCTTACAGTAAGGCCGCAGGGAACGGCGGTTCTTACCGTTTCTTATGTACTTCCTAAAAATATTGCAAGCGACTCTTCCCTTCCTCTTCTTATCCAAAAACAGCCGGGGACAAGCCAAGAACAATATTCTGTAAAAGTTAACGGTAAGCAAGTGGAAAAACTTACTCTTTCAACTGATAAGGAAATTAAAGTAAATCTTAAATGAGAACTTTTAAAACAGAAGGTTTTATAATAAAACGAAGAAATTTTGGGGAGGCAGATAGAATTTTAACTATTTTTAGTAAACACTATGGAAAGATGCAGGCAAAAGCACCGGGCGTTAGAAAAATAACAAGCAAAAGATCTCCCCACATTGAACTCTTAAATTTATCTGTTTTCACTCTTTACAAAAGCTCACGTTCAACTCTTTCTATAGTTACAGAAGCAAGTACTTTAAAAAACTTTTCCGATCTTAAGGGCGATCTTAAGAAAATAGGATTCTCTTTTTACATATGTGAACTTTTAAATAATTTATGTGCGGAAAATCAGGAAAATAACAAAGTTTTTTATCTTCTTAGGGATACGTTAGTCAATCTTGAAAATTTTTCATCTTACGATTCAATTCTTGATGAATTCGAAGAAAGACTGCTTACGATACTTGGTTTTGCCCCAAAATTTTACCCAATTGAGAACCGGAAGAGTTTTATTGAAGAGATTCTTCAGAAAAAGCTACGAGCAAGAGATATGATTCCTCTTCTTATGTCTTAGCTTTCTGCCTTATATTCCTCTGCAACTGCGAATGTGGAAAGATCAACAATGAGAAGTATGAAAGTAACTGCTGCATAAATTAAAGAAGTCCTAAGATAAACCGGGTTATAATCTACTCCCTGGATTAAAAACGGCAGCATGAAGAATATAAATCCCGCCCAAAGTATCAAGAGACCGAAAAAGGAAGAAATTTTACAAATACTTCTCCATATACGAGATTCCAATCTGGATAAGCCAATCAAATTTAAGGAACCCAAGGTAAATGCAATAAGAAGAAAAATATGATAAATCTTAAGACTCTCAATCCAGGGAGCATTAAGTAAGAGTCCGATCTCTCTTAAATTACTGGGAATTCTAAGTATTGCCAAGGCAGGCGGCGCAAATAAAACGTCTACTGTAAATGCGTTAAGCAAAGAAGCAACAAACAGTCCTATGTAGACTGCCTGAAGAATAGTAACATATGAGTTCAATCTGCCTTTCATTTACTATATTATCCCAAAGTATGTCATCAATTTCAAGAGTAAGTTATGGGTAGCCTGAGCTTTCTTTCAAGCACATAATTAAATCTATACAAAGTTTTACCAAAAGTCAAGAATTCCCATGTATTATGCTATAATTCTTGATATGAAAAAGAAAGGGAATCTAATTGAAGATTCGATATTTGAAGAATCGGTGAGCATTCTCAAAAAGCTCATTTCTATAGATACAGTTAATCCACCAGGTAATGAGATATCTTTGAAGTCAATTATAAAAGACGCATTTGAGGATATTGGTACATCTTTGAAAATTATTGAGAGTAAAAAAGGAAGAGCTAATTTTATAGGTACTATTGGCACTGGCAGTCCTTCTATCGGTTTTTTTCCGCACCTTGATACTGTTCCTGCTGGTGATGGCTGGAAAACAGATCCGTTTACGCCCGTTGTCAAAGACGGAAAGCTTTACGGTAGAGGATCTATTGATAGTAAGGGAAATTTTGCTTCTTCGTGGGCTGCTATTAAAAGTTTTTTGACTAAACACAATAAATTTAAGGGAACAATTTATCTTGTAGGATGTGCAGATGAAGAGATGGGCTCGGAATTAGGTGTTAAATTTCTCTTAAAAAAGGGTTTTAAATGTGATTACGCTATTGTTCCAGACGGTGGATACATAGATAAAATAATAATTGGAGAAAAAGGTGCTTTGGGTATTAGAATCAAAAGTTTTGGTGTTCAGGCGCATGGTTCAACTCCAGACAAAGGAATAAACGCAGTCGAAAATCTAATTCGATTTCTTCATAAAGTTATGGAAATGCCTATTGATGATATAACATTCCATGAATCTTTTACCGCAGTTACAAGAAGTATTAATACGATAAAAGGCGGACATGCGCCAAATGTAGTTCCTGCATATTCAGAGGCAGAGATCGATATGAGAATTCCGTACGGTGCAGACACGAAAATCATAATTGAAAGGATAAATAAACACAAAAAAGAAATTGAGAAAAAATTCAGAGGTAAATTTGATATAGAAACAATTATTAAAGAACCGCATTTGACAAACGCCAAGTCACCTCTTATAAAAGCGTTTCTTCTGTCTGCCAAGGATTTTGGAGTAAAAATGAGAGTTGGTACGATGGGTGGAATAACTGACGCTAAGTTACTTTTTCTTGCCGGAGCCGACATATTAGTCCATTCTCCAGATGATGGATCTCATTCTGCCCACAATGCGAATGAATATGTAGATTTAGAAAATCTAAGACTCGCCGCCTCTCTCTGCTGCTCGACTCTTGAAAAAATACTTTTGTAATGCCTTTCCTCCTTTCATTCTTTTTGGTATTATACAGTTATGTCGGATAAAATAACGGAGAAGATTGTAGCTCTTTGCAAAAGACGGGGGTTTGTTTTTCAAAACTCAGAAATTTACGGCGGAGTAAATGGAGTTTGGGACTTAGGTCCTCTTGGAGTTGCTCTTGCAAGCAATATAAAAAAAGAATGGTGGAATTCTACGGTTTTGTCTCGAGACGATATTGTTGGACTTGATTCTTCTATTCTTTCTCACTCAAAAGTATGGGAAGCCTCGGGACATCTGAAGTCTTTTACAGATCCTTTGATTGAATGTAAAATTTGCCATGAGAGATTTAGGGCCGATCACAAGAAAGAAATTGAAGAACACGAAAAAACTCACGATAAGTCACAATGGACAGATGTAAAATATTTTAACCTTATGTTCAAAACTTTCCTCGGTCCCATCGAAGATGATAAAAACAAGACTTATCTCCGGCCGGAAACAGCTCAGGGAATTTTTATAAACTTTGAGAATGTTTTAGCAACAACACGAGTTAAGATTCCATTTGGAATCGCACAAATCGGAAGAGGTTTTCGAAACGAGATAACAACAGGAAATTTTTTATTCAGAGTACGCGAATTTGAAATGATGGAGCTTGAGTTTTTTACGGAACCGGGGAAAGACAGCGAGTGGTTTGATTACTGGAGAAAAGAAAGACTGAAGTGGTACTTAAATTTAGGAATAAAGAAAAAAAATATAAAACTTGTCGATTTGCCAAAAGAAGATATCGCCCATTATTCAAAAGGAACATCGGAAATCTGGTACAACTGGCCCTTCATGGGCTTTGGAGAGCTTGAGGGAATAGCAAATAGAGGAGATTATGATTTAACTCAACACTCAAAATTCTCCGCAAAAGAATTGTCTTATTTCGATGAAGAAAGTAAAAAAAGATTTACGCCGTTCGTTATAGAGCCATCAGTTGGAGTTGGACGGGCGATCTTAGCATTCCTAATAGACTCATACTCAGAAGAAAAGGACAGAGTTGTTCTAAAACTTCATCCAAAGCTTTCTCCCATAAAAGCTGCCGTTTTCCCTCTTCTTCCAAACAAATTACCTCTTGCAAAAATGGCACGGGATATTTATCTTTTTCTTAAGAAGTCCATAAAAGATTCAATTGCATTTGATGAGCGGGGAAACATAGGTAAAAGATATTACTCACAGGATGAGATAGGAACGCCATTTTGTATAACAGTCGATTTTCAAAGTTTAGAAGATGATACGGTAACAGTAAGAGATCGGGATACAACCAAGCAGGAGAGAGTCAAAGTTAAGGAATTAAGTTCGTTTCTTAAAAAGAAACTAGATTAGGATTCTTGGTAAATAATCTCTTCTCTTCGTTCTCCAATGTCAATCGGATAATCTCCTGTAAAACAAGATGTAGAAAGCATGCTTTCCGGTAATCCAATTGCGTTAATCATTCCATCATAAGATAAAAATTCCAAAGAATCCGCTCCTATATGTTCACAAATTTCAGATACATTCTTGCTTGCGCCTATTAGATCACGCTGATCAGGTGTGTCAATTCCATAATAGTCAGGGAATTTTACAGGAGGTGATGTAATTCGCATGTGTATCTCTCTTGCACCTGCATCCCTAAGCATTTTAACTAGTTCCTTTGAAGTAGTTCCTCTTACGATAGAATCATCAACAACTATTACTCTTCTATTCCATAGAACTGCTTTAACGGGGTTTAATTTTTGAAGAACCTCGTTCCTGCGCCTATCCTGTCCTGGTCTCTGAAAGGTCCGACCAGTGTATCTATTTTTTATAAGACCCTGTTCATATGGAATTCCAGACTCTTGTGCATATCCAATAGCCCCAGGCGTTCCTGAATCTGGGACATCTATTACAATATCAGCATTATGGGATTGCTCTTTTGCTGCCATTTTCCCAAGATTTTTCCTTACTTCCAGTACACTTTTCCCAAGCAAAATACTGTCCGGCCTTGCAAAATAAATAAATTCAAAGATGTCAAGTCTTTGATCGCCTTCGGAATGTTCCACGGAGCGTAATCCATTTTCAGTTGCTACAACAATTTCTCCAGGGTTTATATCCCTAATGTATATTGCGCCTATTGCATCTAGAGCGCAAGTCTCTGAAGAAAAAACATAACTGCCGTTTAGTCTTCCTATAGAAAAAGGCCTTATTCCACATTCATCCCTTGCAGCAACTATTTGCTTCTCATCCATTGCCAGAAAAGAGAAGGCTCCTTTAAAGAAAGGAATTGATGCTATAACAGCTTCATCAAGGCTTGTCCCTTTATTCTTGAAATACAAAATAGCAGCATGCATCATTTCCGTATCGTTAAAACCTGAAGCCTCAATCCCCACGGCATCTAAAAATTGCCCTAGGGACGTTGTATCCGGTAAGTTGCCATTATGAGCAAGAGCTAGTTTATTTGAGTCATCAATAACAGGCTGAAGATGACTTTCGGGTGACCTTTTGAAGGAAGTCGCATAGCGATTATGTCCTATCGCAAAATTTCCCGGGAGAAAATCAAAATTGAAACTTGCTGGATCTTCATCGTCATAGACCTGTTTTACTAGCCCTCTTCTTTTGTGGACATAAATTTTAGTGCTATCTGATGTAGAAATTCCGGATCCTTCCTGTCCTCTATGCTGAAGAGCATGTAATCCGTCTGCAGTTGTTCTGGCGACTTCCTGACGATCGTTGAAAGCATATATTCCAAATACTGCGCACTTTTCTCCTATTACTTTTCTTGGAATGTCATGAATGGTTTCTTTTCCTGCCATCGATGTCCATTATAAACAATAAAAAAATACCAAATCAAGGGGCGGTATTGACAGTCTATATTAAATTAGCTATGCTCCTTACTAGGAGTAACTTTAGTAACTTAACGAAATGAAAAATAACAGGAATTTGATAATTATAGGAGTAATTGTTTTAATACTATTGATTGGAGGAGGAATCTTTTTGGCAACCAAAAAATCTCCTAAATCCGCTATCACTGCAGCGCAATCAGAGGAAATCTTGACTCTCTCCCCTTTGGATATTGGACTTTCTTTAACAATGGGAAGCGACGGAAAAAGAGTTATAATGGAAATTACAAAGACAGAAGGTTTAACCTCTATTGAATATCAGCTTTCATACACATCCAAGGGCGGTATTCCAAGAGGCGTAATTGGAACGCTAGATGCAAAAGGAAGCAATATAAAAAAGGAAGTTATTTTAGGAACCTGTTCGGACGTTTGCCATTATGATCAGGATGTCTCCAACATAAAAGTAATCCTCAAGGTTACAAAGACGGACGGTAAGGTTTATCAGGTAGAAAAAAGCCTCTAGGAAACATTTCCCTTTTTCTCAAACTCTAATCCCTACATGTTGTGTTTTAGATTGATTCCATACGCTATTTTGGTATTTTTGCTTATTGACACGGTTATTATAATGATGCAAAATGAAGTAAAGTGGGAAAAAGTGGAACAAAGTGGGATACAAGCAAAATGTTGGAAATATGCTTATTGGTCAATACGAAGGAAAAATTGGCGCAAAAGGAAGAATTGCCTTTCCTAAAAAATTTAGGACAATTCTTGGTGACAAACTAATAGTTACTTTAGGTTATGAAAACTCGCTCATTGTCGTATCGGCGGAAAACTGGAAATCACTTTTGGAAGGAACCGAAGGCAAACCTTTTATCCAATCAGAAACCAGGGAAACTCAGCGATTTCTCCTTGGAGGAGCGAGTAATGTGGAACTCGATAGTAAAGGAAGGTTTATTATACCTTCTTACTTACGAGAATTTGCAAAAATTAAAGACGAAGTTATATTCTTAGGACTTTACCGATATGTTGAGATTTGGGATAAGACAAGATGGGTGCAGTATAGAGGAAATCTTGAAAAAAATATCGATGTTATTTCTCAAAGGCTCGTTTCTGACAATCAAAAAATAAAAGGCAATGAATGATTTTCATAAGCCTGTTCTTTTACAAGAAGTAATAGATTTTCTAAGAGTCAGAAAGGGATCAAAGTACATAGACGCAACATTAGGAGGAGGAGGACACAGCGAAAAAATTTTAGAACTAGGTGGAATTGTACTTGGAATAGATCAGGATGAAGACGCGATAAATTATGTCAAAAATCAACCCATTCGGCAAGCTCAGGGCGAGAAATTGAAAATCAAAAATCGGAATAACTTAACTCTTACTCATGGAAACTTTAAAAATATTGATAAAATTGCACATTTAAAAGGTTTTGATAAGGTTTCCGGGATTCTGTTTGATTTGGGAGTATCAAGCTTCCAATTAGAAAATCCGGAAAGAGGATTTAGTTATCAAAAAGAAGGTCCGCTTGACATGAGGATGGATAAGAAACTTAAAGTCCAAGCGGCGGATCTTTTAAATATTTTAACGAAAGGAGAACTTGATGAGTTATTTTTTAAATTGGGTGAAGAAAATAATGCTCGGATCATTTCTGACGGTATTGTTAGGGCCCGTGGAATAAAATCGATTAAAACGACTGAGGATCTGGTTTCGGTAATACAAGAATCATTGGGAAAAAAAGGTCGGACATCTGCCTTTGATAGATCGGCAATAGCAAAAAGAATATTTCAGGCTCTGCGAATAGCCGTAAACGATGAATTAAATAATTTAAAAGAAGCGCTGCCTGGCGCATATACGCTTCTTGATAAGAGAGGAAGACTTGTTGTTATAAGTTTTCATTCTCTTGAAGATAGAATTGTTAAAAATACATTTAAGGAGTTTGAGTCAAAAGATATGGGAAAAGTCATAACAAAAAAACCAATCGTTGCGAGTTTTTTAGAAATTGAAAAGAATAGCAGGAGCAAAAGCGCAAAGCTTAGAGTTTTTGAAAAAACATAAAACGATAAATAAAGTATGAAAAAACCAACTTTTATAATTTTTATTATACTATTTCTAATAGTTGCTTTATCTCTGGCAAGGGTTGTTGTGTCCAACAATCTCTCAACAACGGGGATTACTCTCTTAAGATTGGAAAATCAGCTCAATTCATATAAAATAGAAAATTCAAATCTTCGCGAAAAGATTTTAAGTATGACCTCTCTTTCCTATATTTCATCCGAGTCCTCGCAGTTAGGTTTTGTGGAAAATAAAAATAGCTTCACATTAACCAAGCCGTTGCCTTTGGCTATTAAACAATGATATGGAGATATCGGGCAATATTACTTATACTCATAGGCATATTTAGTTTAATAATAGCCCGGCTTTTTTATTGGCAAGTAGTTAAAGCTTCGGAATTATCGCTTCTTGGACAATCTCAATACGGCAGAGTAATAAAAGTATTGCCCCAAAGGGGAGAGATAAAAACCTCAGATAATTTTCCCATAGCAACAAATAAAATTTCGTATCTTGTTTTTGCAAATCCAAAAGAGATAAAAGATAAAGAAAAAAATTCATTGATTCTCTCTAACGCACTTGGCGTAGATAAAGCATCTGTAAGTGCACAGCTATCTCTTGATAGATTTTGGGTGCCTTTAAAATCGGGGATAGATACGCTGGAAAAAGAGAAAATTAGTAAGTTAAATTTGCCCGGAGTTGGTTTTGAAAAGCAATTCACAAGATTCTACCCC
>Ga0209515_10002208_pt1 | contig 30410 bp, 29 predicted proteins | sample Subgroupgradi54m_FD_187454 | JGI IMG/M metagenome (GOLD analysis project Ga0209515, IMG submission 187454) | Subsurface groundwater microbial communities from S. Glens Falls, New York, USA - GMW60B uncontaminated upgradient, 5.4 m (SPAdes)... ... | reverse complement strand
GCTCGTTTGCTTTCAGGACTCCGGAGCCTTCGTTGTGCGGGTCCACCGCCTGGAGACCGCAGGCGACGATCGTGTGCTGGCCCACGCAGTCGCGTTCCATCATCAGCAGGTGCATGGCCTTGCGCAGCAGCTCGGCGGTCAGGGGCTTGCCGCCGAGCCACAGGCTCCCGTCCGGTTGAATCTCGGAGTTGCGGATCAGCTCGATCGCCTGCGCCAGCGCGTCCTCGGTCGCCCGCAGCGTCTGGGTGAGGAGCGCGATTTCCTCCCCGGACTTGATCAGCCGCTCAGGATAAAACGGCTCCGGCTTGGGGATGAGCTCATAGCCGAGCTTGCGCAGGCCGTCCGCATAGCTGATCCCGAAGTCGCAGGGCACCTCAAGCGCCTGTACCGAGCGCGCTTTGAGCGCCTCATCCACCACGTCCAACAGGCCAGGCTCCCGGTTCAGCCGCCGCTTGGCTTGGATGGAGAGTGTCGTATAGGAGAGCACGTCCGTGACTTTCGCCTGGGACTTGGCCCGGTCCAGCTCCAGGTCGCTCATCACCAGCAGCTTGGTCCCACGAAGCCCCGAAGGGGCGGAGTCCCGAGGCTCAACCGAGGGATCAAGGTGAATAAAAATGAACGGATCCGGCGCCAGGAACCGGGTGGCGTAGTAGAGGTTGGCGTTCTTTTCGCTATCCGCAATGATCAGTTGTGCTCTACGCATGGGCCTATCGTCCAGGTGTTATGGTAACACAGCGTCACGCAGATGACCACCTCACCTGACCCTCTGCTGGTATTCCAGCCCTTCCTCGGCCGGAGAAATGGGCCGCGTCTACAAAAATTTCCGCAGGAGCTTGATGATCGGCGGAAGGGTCAGGCATACTTAACATAATACGTCCATGAATATTTTGCTAGCCGCACAGAGTCCCGAATCGGCTGCGTTGATTCAGAGGGTCCTTGCCAGAGAGAAGGGCGCTCCGTTCCACCTCAACCTGACTGACGGATGGGCCAACGATCTCAAACACGTCGTCGAGGCTCGGAAGATCCACCTGATCCTGTTCGATTGGCTGAGGGTGGATAGGAGGGAATTGGGTCGCCTGAGCAAAGTGAGAGCGCAAGTTCCTCAGAAGATCCCGATCGTGGTGCTGGCGGCTTCCGATGACGAAACACACGCTCTGCAAATCCTCCAGAGGGGGGCGCAGGGCTATGTGAGCAAAACCGTTTTACAGAGAGACCCGGACCTGCTTGCTCGCAGCATTCGGTCTGCCATTGCACGATGCAAGCGGAGGCTCGGCGATCGTAAGGAGGTGGAGGCAAAGGCCTGGAAAGCGGAAGCCTACGAAGCCTACATGGAACAGATGTTAAGCTCGATTCCCTCCGTTTTGATTCGCCTCAGCTCCGTCGGTCTGATCACCCACTGGAATGCCGTTGCCGAAGCCACGTTTGGAATCGTTGAAGCCGCTGTCCTGCACCAGCCGCTTTCCACATGCGACATTCCGTGGGATGTCGCCACCATTCTTCAGGGTATTGAGACGTGCCGTACACAGCAGCAACCCCTGAGACTGGAGGATGTCTGCTTCAAACGTCCGAATGGTCAGGAAAGGGTGTTAGGCTTTACCGCCATCCCTGTGAAAGGAGACGGTCGAGAGGTTTCGAGCGTCGTCCTCTTCGGGGCGGATATTACGGAGCGGAAGCGGGCGGAACAGCGAGAGAAGGAGCTGGCCGCCGCCGCCGCCGCCGCCGCCGCCGCACAGAAGCGGGCCGAGGAATTGGATCAGGCTTACAAGGAGCTGAAGCAAACCCAAGCCATGCTGGTCCAAGTCGAGAAGATGGCGGTGGTTGGACAACTGGCTGCCGGGGTCGCCCATGAATTGAAGAACCCGTTAGGGATTATCAATGAGGGGATGATTTACTTCGATCGAGAGCTCGTCCAAGATCACGGACGCCATACTGAGGTGCTGAAAATGATGGAAGAGGCGCTCGTGAGAGCCGACAAGATCATCCGCGGGTTGTTGAATTTTTCCAAGCCCGCCCAGCCCGAACTCAAGCCCATGGCCATCAATCAGGTGATCGAGACCACACTCGATTTGGTGAATAAGCCGTTGGCCGTGAAAAACGTCAGGGTCGCCAAGGAGTTTGACCCGGACCTCCCGCTCGTGATGATCGATGAGAACCAAATCAAACAGGTCTTCGTGAACCTCTTTTTGAACGCCTTCCAGGCCATGCCGAACGGCGGACAGCTGTCCATCCGATGCTATCCTGGCACGTTGACCGAGCCGGTCGTGAGCATTGGCTCACCAGCGACCGGTGCGCACAGACCTGGTGAGACCACGCTCGTCTGCGAGGTGAGGGATACCGGAATCGGTATTCCCAAAGAGCAACTCTCCAAGGTGTTCGATCCGTTCTTTACCACCAAGCCGCCCGGTCAAGGAGTCGGACTCGGGCTGTCGATTACCAAGTCGATCGCGGAACACCACGGAGGCACAATCCGGATCGAGAGCGAACCGGGGCAAGGGACGACCGTCATCATGACACTGCCAGTCTGGAAGGCTGGGCAGCATGCAGTCAGCCAAGCCGACATGGAGGGAACACCATGATGGAACGGCCAACGAAGAAGAAAAAGGTCCTGCTCATCGATGACGAAAAAAACCTCTCGGCACTGTTAAAGATTAACATTGAAGCGACGACGGACTATGAAGTCATCGTGGCGACGAGTGGTCGGGAGGGGATCGAGCTGATCAAAACCGACAGGCCAGACCTCGTCTTACTCGACATTGTGATGCCGGAGATGGATGGGTTTGAAGTCCTGAAACTGATCAAGGCCATCGACCCGCAGCTCCCGGTCGCGATGGTCACAGCCGTCTTGGATGAGAATGAGGCAAAAAGGGCCTTTAAGGCCGGGGCGTATGAGTATATCAGCAAGCCCATTCATTCTGAGTACCTCAAGAGAGCCATGTTGGTGAAATTGCTGTGAGGCGAATGTAAACGGCTACGCTCGCCACTGACGAGCGCAACGTAGCCACGCCTCGAAAAGAACCTCATAGGAGAGGTTCTTTTCGTTTGTGGCGTCTCACGAGCGAAGGCGGTAGACAGCAGCAACTCGCCTGCCTATAATAACCTGGATTGTGATTTATTTCACACACTTCGACCTTCCATGGCTGAGGCCATCTTTTTTTATCTCTTCGCCGGGCTGGCGCTGATCGCCGCGCTGCTGGTCGTGACCAGCCGGCAGCCGGTCTACAGCGTCCTGTCGCTCCTGGTGGCGATGTTCTGCCTGGCGTCGCTGTTCGTCCTGCTCGGGGCGTACGTCGTCGCGGCGCTGCAGATCCTCCTCTACGCGGGCGCGGTGCTAGTGCTGTTCCTCTTTGTCATCATGCTGCTGAACCTGGACCGCGAGACGCTCGCGCGCACCCGCTCCTTCACCCTGCGCGGCGCGGGAACACTCGTCGCCCTGGTGCTGGGCATGGGCTTGGTGCGCATCGTGGCGCACGCCATGGCCGGCCGTTCCGTCCCGCCCGTGCCTGAGCAGACCGGCACGGTCGAACGGCTGGCGCAGCTGCTCTTCACCAAGTATCTCCTGCCGTTTGAGCTGACGTCGTTCCTGATCCTGGCGGCGATCATCGGCGCCATCACCCTCGCCCGCTCGACAGGTCCAGACGAATGAGGTTGCCGTCTACAGTCCATAGTCCATAGTCCACCGTGTCAAAACTCTGGTCCCTGGTCTCATGATTACATTGACCCATTATCTCGTGCTCAGCGCGCTCTTGTTCACCATCGGACTGGCCGGCATCATGACCCGCCGCAACGTCATCCTGATCCTGCTGTGCATCGAGCTGATGTTCAACGCCGCCAACCTGGCGTTCATCGCCTTCGCGAAATCCCTGGGCGACCCCTCGGGCCAGGTGATCGTCTTCTTCGTCATCACGGTCGCGGCGGCCGAAGTCACGGTGGGGTTGGCGATCGCGATCCTCATGGCCCGGCGGCTGTCCACGCTCAACGCCGATGAAGTCAGCCTGTTGAAATGGTAACCGGGTTTCCTGCCTCTCTGGCGGCGTGGACGCTGCTGCTGTCGCCGCTGGCCGCAGCCGTCGCGATTGGGCTGTGGGGCCTCTCCCGACGGCGCCTGGCGGCCGCCTGCGCCATCGGCGGGCTGCTGGTGCCCTTCGCCTGCGCGTGTTGGCTGTTACTTCACACCCTCCGGGGCTCGCTTCATCTCCCGCTTGAAGTGCAGGTGTCGTGGTTGCTCCTGCCGGATCTGGCCATTCCCTTCGGCGTGCTGATCGACCCGCTGTCGTTGCTCATGTCGCTCATCGTCACCGGCGTGGGCAGCATGATCTTCATCTATTCCACCGGCTACATGGCGGATGACGCCGGCTACAGCCGGTACTTCACCATGCTCTCGCTCTTTGCCTTCTCGATGCTGACGATCGTGCTGGCGAACAACTGGCTCGAGCTGTTCATGGGCTGGGAGCTGGTGGGCTTCTGCTCCTATGCGCTGATCGGGCATTGGTTCGAGAAACCCGCGGCCGCCGAGGCCGGCAAGAAGGCCTTCATGGTCAACCGCGTGGCGGACTTCGGCTTCATGCTGGGGATCCTGGCGCTGTGGGCCCACTCAAGTCCCCTGGCGACGGAACGCACGCTCAACTACCAGCTGCTCCAAACCCGCCTCCCGTCCCTGCTGCAATCCGGATGGCTCTCGCACGAGACCCTCGTCTTCATCGGCCTGCTGATCTTCTGCGGGGTGCTGGGCAAATCCGCGCAGATGCCGCTGCACGTGTGGCTGCCCGACGCCATGGAAGGCCCCACGCCGGTCTCGGCGCTGATCCACGCGGCGACGATGGTGGCGGCCGGCGTGTACATGCTCTGCCGGAACTTCTGGCTCTTCCACGAGGTGCCCGCGGTGCTGGATACTATCGCCTGGGTCGGCGGCGCGACGGCGTTTTTCTCGGCGTGGTTGGCGGTCGTCGAGCCGGACCTCAAGCGCATCCTCGCCTATTCGACGCTGAGCCAGCTGGGCTACATGGTGATGGCGGTGGGGCTCGGCGGCCACATCGCCGGGATGTATCACCTGACGACCCACGCGTTCTTCAAGGCCCTGCTCTTCCTCGCCGCCGGCAGTGTCATCCATGGCACGCACCGTCAGAACATCTGGGAGCTGGGGGGCCTGCGGCGCTCGATGCCGTGGACCTCGGCCACCTTTTTGATCGGCGCGCTGGCGCTGTGCGGCTTCCCGATGCTCAGCGGGTTCTTCAGCAAAGACGAAATCCTGGTGCTGGCCCATGAGCACAACGTGGTGCTGTATTGGATTGGCAGCGTCACGGCCGGCCTGACGGCGTTTTACACGACGCGCGCCTGGTGCGTGGCGTTCCTGGGCAAAGCGCCCGAGCATCTGCACCCTCATGAGTCCCCGCCCGTAATGCTCATCCCCCTCATCCTGCTGGGCGCGTTCTCCATCGTCGGGGGTTACCTCGGCATCCCGGCGTTCCTGGGGGAGCCTGCGCCTGAGTTCCATTGGGACGTGGCCCGCACGTCGCTGGCCGCGATCGCGACGGGGGCCGGGCTGGCATGGCTCATCTACCACCGGAAGGTCATTGCGGCGGAGGTGATCGCCCGACGCTTCGCCTGGCTGTATCAGTTGCTGGCGCGCCGCTATTTCTTCGACGACGCGTACACCTGGTATGTCGAGCAGGTCCAGCAACGGCTGATCGCGGGGGCCTGCGCGCTCTTCGAGCGCGTGATCATTATTGGTTTCGCGGTGAACGGGACGGCGTGGCTGATCCAACTGGCCGGGCGCGCGATCCGCCGCGTCCAGACCGGCCGGGTGCAAGGCTACGTGCTGGGCTTCTGCTGCGGGATCATCGCGCTGCTCTATCTGGCGGGACGATTCTGATGCTGAGCACGATCCCGATCCTCGCCGTCATCCTGCTGGCCCCCGCGCTGGGGGCCGCCGTGCTGTGCGTGGTGCCGGCCTCACGCGCGGACTGGGCGCGCCGCATCGCCGTCGCGGCCACGTCGGTGTCGCTGGCGCTGGCGGTGTGGATCGTGCTCGACTACGACCGGACCGCCGGCGGCTACCAGTATGAGGTCCTCATTCCCTGGATCAGGCCGTTGGGGATCGGGTTCCACCTGGGCGTCGACGGGATGAGCGCCGTGCTGGTGCTGCTCCACGCCCTGTGCAGCTTCACGGGCGTGCTCATCTCCTACGCGATCAAGGAGAGGGTCAAGGAATACTACATCTTCTACCTGCTGCTGATCACCGGCGTCTTCGGCGTGTTCACGTCGCTGGACCTCTTTTTCTTCTACTTCTTCTACGAGATGGCCGTCATCCCGATGTATCCGCTCATCGGCATCTGGGGCAGCGACGTCAAGGAGGCCGTGATCCAGCGATCGCGGCACTCCGCGTCGGCCTCGATGGCCGCCGCTCCGCACAGCGTGGTGCGCTTCTCCAAGGAATACGCGGCCATGAAGCTGACCATCTACCTCACCGCCGGCGCCGTCATCGCCCTCACGGGGCTGCTGTGGCTTTACGTCAGCTCCGGAGCTAGGACCTTCGACGTGGTCGCGCTCCAGCAGCATCTGGGCGCCTTCCCGCTGGACGCCCGTCGCCAGAGGATGATCTTCCCGCTGCTGGCGGTCGGCTTCGGCGTAATCGCCCCGCTGTGGCCGTTCCATAGCTGGTCGCCCATCGGCCACGCCGCCGCGCCCTCGGCGGTGAGCATGCTGCATGCCGGCGTGCTGATGAAGCTGGGCTCCTACGCGATCATCCGCCTGGCGATGGGCCTGCTGCCCGACGGGGCCGTCGCGTGGCTGCCGTGGGTGGCGGCCTTGTGCACGATGAACATCATCTACGGCGGCCTGGTCGCCATGGCCCAGAAGGACCTCAAGCTCATCATCGGGTATTCCTCGTCCAGCCACATGGGCTACGTGCTCCTGGGGATCGCGGCACTCACACCCCTGGCGCTCGACGGGGCGGTGCTGCTGATGTTCGCGCACGGCCTGATGACGGCCCTGGCCTTCGCGCTGGTCGGCCATGTGTACGACCAGACGCACACCCGTTATCTGCCCGACCTTGGGGGCCTGGGCAAATCGCTGCCGTTCATTGCCACCTGCGGGGTGATCGCGGCCATGGCCTCAAGCGGCCTCCCCGGGTTCGGCAACTTCGTCGCGGAGCTGTTGGTCATCCTGGGCTCCTGGGACCGCTATCCGCTGCAGGCGGTCCTGGCGGTGCTGGGGGTCGTGATCACGTCGGTGTACATGCTGCGGATGGTGCGCGGGGTGTTCTTTGGAACGCTGCCCAAGACATTCACGCACGTGCAGGACACCCAGACGTCTTTTGCCCGCTTGCCCTATCTGGTACTGGTGGCTGTGTTGTTGTTCGTCGGATGCTGGCCGCGTCCCCTGGTCCGCCTCATTGACGTGTCCGCCAGGCCGTTCATCAGCACGTTCCCCCGTCCTCCTCGATGAACTGGCCGACGGTGGCTGTCGAACTCGCCTTGTGCGCCGGCGTGCTGGGGCTGCTCCTGGCGGACGCGCTGCTCGGCCCCGCTAAAAAACAGGCGATCTGGAAACTGGCGCTGGGCGGCGTCCTCGTCCTGGGCGGGGTGCTGTGGTGGCAGCGTCCTTGGATCGGGCAGACCTTCCAGCCCATGGCGGCCGGGCAGCCCATGTTCGTGCTGGATGCCTTCGCCTGGACCTTCAAATGGCTGTTCCTCCTGACGATGCTGGTCGTCATCCTCATGACGCGCGTCTTCACCAGGCGGTCCGGCGCCAACGTCGGGGAATTCTATCTGCTGCTCTACTCGGCGCTGCTGGGCATGCTGGTGCTGGTGTCCGTGCACGATCTGCTGCTGCTCTTCATCGGCCTTGAGCTGCTCACCTTCTCGCTGTACGTGATGGCCGCGTATCTGAAGACCGACGCCCGGTCCATCGAGGCGGGGCTCAAGTACCTCATCCTGGGCTCGGTCTCCTCGGGATTCCTCGTCTACGGGATCAGCCTGCTCTATGGCACCGTCGGCGCCACGGACTTCACCACCCTGCGGGACGCCTTCGCGACCGGACAGATGTCCCTCGTCGCCAAGGCCGGCATGGGGCTCGTGCTGGCGGGCCTCGGATTCAAAGTGGCGGCGGTCCCCTTCCACCTGTGGGTGCCGGACGTGTACGAGGGCGCCCCTGCGCCCGTGGTCGCGCTGCTGTCCGTGGGCTCGAAGATGGCGGGCGCCGTCGTGCTGTTGCGTCTGCTCTACAGCGTGTTCTGGCCCGTCCAGGCGATGTGGGGCGGGATCCTGGCGGTGCTCTCAGCCGCCACGATGCTCTACGGCAACCTCGCGGCGATCCCGCAGACCAACATCAAGCGCCTGCTGGGCTACTCCTCGATTGGGCACGCCGGGTATCTGTTGATGGGGCTCTCGACGGCCTCGCCCTCCGGCGCGCAGGCGGTGGGCTACTACCTGCTGGCGTATCTGTTGGGCAACCTGGCGGCGTTCTTCGTCGTCGTGGTGGCCTCGCAAGCGGTGGGCAGCGACCGGCTGGAAGATTACGACGGGTTGTCCCGCCGCTCGCCGCTCTTGGCGGCGACGCTGTTCGTCGGCTTGCTCTCGCTGGCCGGCGTGCCGCCGCTGGCTGGATTCACCGGGAAGCTGCTGGTGCTGTTGGCGACGGTCGAAAGCGGGCGGATGTGGCTGGTGGCGATCGGAGCGGTCAACGTGGCGATTTCGCTGTACTACTACTTGCAAGTGGTGCGCCGGATGTACTTGCGTCCGCCGGCGACCGAAGGGAGTCCCGAGGCACGAGGGACCGGCTCGCACACCATCCCGGTCGACGCGCTCACCCGCGCGGCGCTGCTCGCCCTGATCGGCGGCATCCTCCTCGTCGGCATCGTCCAGGAACCCTTCCTGCGCGTGCTCTCAGCCGCCATCCGGTTTTAGCCTTCCCGCCGTGGTCGTGTCCGGTCGATAGCTTCATCCCTTCATCCAATAACTGATGGCTGGCTCATCAAAGCTACAGATCTTGGAGCAGGCGCAGGTAGTCTTCGGGAGCTATTTTCAACTGCCTGAGAATATTTCGGATGACGAAGACGGGCACCTGTTTGTAGGCGGGAATGACGATGGGCCGCACCTGGTCGTCGCGCCAGTACACGCGATGGCTGCTGGTTTGACGGACGAAGGTGCAGCCGACTGCGCGGGCGAACTTTTCGAGGGTGGTGTAATGGATAGGGGCCAATCCACCCATCAATTGGGGGACGGCACGTGCACCGAAACGCTGTCTTGGCCCACCAGCATGGGAGGCTGCCACTGAGAATGGGCTTTATTGGACTTCTTCCACCCGTAGGATTCCAGGGCGGCATCGAGGGTTCCGTGATCCAGGCACTCCTGAAAGAAGATGGCGAGCGCCTCCTGGAAATTCTTTCCCGCTTCCTCAAAAGTGGGACCGCACGTGGAGAGGTCCAGCACCGGTGAGTACCAGACAAACATCTCCCCTTCCTTCATGTACATCACCGGGATTTTTCCCTCACCTTGAATGATCTGCTGTCGTTTGCTCATCAGGAATCCTACTGGTCTGCCGGTGTCGCACTACTGTCAATTATACCCGTTATTCAGTATCAACGGCAACGCGCTGCCAGGCCCTACTGACATTCCTTCCTGCGCGCGTTCTCAGCCGCCATCCGGTTTTAGCCCCGCCCGAGCGGAGGATCGTCCCAGCGTTTTCAACGCCAGGCACCGGACGACCAGACGTAAGAGCTCTTGCCGCTCGAAGGGCTTGATGATGAAATCCGACGCCTGGAGATCCTGCGAGAGCAAGACCGAGTGGGTGTCGTTGGTGGGAGACAGCATGATGACGGGAATCTGCCGGGTCGCGGGTTGATACTTCAACCGCCTCAGGACTTCAAACCCATCCAATCCCGGGGTGGTGACATCCAGCAGGATCAAATCCGGTTGATGGGTCAGGGCAGTTTGCAAACCCGCACGGCTATCCGTTTCGGTGAGGACCTCGTACTCGTATCCCTCGAATAAGGCCTTCACCTCATGCAGGACGGCAGGCTCGTCATCAACCACTAGGATCGTCTTGGTCCGCCCCATCGTGCAGGTAGGGTATCAACAGTCCGGCGGCCCGTCAACCGCTTTGCGATGGCGGGGTGTGCTGGAGGGCGCGGAAGTCGTCCAGGTCAAGCTGGACGAACTTCTTGGGCGGGTCGGTGTGTTGGCGGGTTCCCGGATGGAGCAGCTCGATGACGTCGAGCCACATCCCGTCGCGCGAGAAGGCGGCGATGTCGTGGCGCTGGGTGTCCATGCGGATCGCGTCCTCCGGGCACACCTCCACGCAGTAGCCGCAGTAGACGCACTTGCCCAGGTCGATGTCGAAGCTCTTGGCGTATTTCTCGATGTTGGGATCCGGATGCTCGCCCGGCGTGATGTAGATGCATTTGGCGGGGCAGACCGTTTCGCAGAGCATGCAGCCCACGCAGCGCGGCGTGCCGTCGTCCCGCTGCATGAGCCGGTGGCGGGTGCGCAAACGGGGCGACATCTGCCGTTGCTGCTCGGGGTATTGGATGGTCACCGACGCCGGGACGTCGCGGAAGAGTCCCACACGATGCACGACGTGCAGGAACAGATTGCGCCAGAAATGGCGTGATGTCACCCACAGCCCCTGCGCGATCGCGGGCAGGTAGAGGCGCTCCCACCAGGAAAGCTTGCGGCGCTTGTGGGCTTCCCGGATCCGGTGCAGGAGTTGTTCGCTCAGGCTGGGCATCAGCGCACCAACACGCGAAGGAGACTCGTCGCGCCGATATTCGCCAGGGAGAGCGGAAACAGCGCCTTCCACCCCAGGTTCATGAGCTGATCATACCGGAAGCGCGGCAGTGTCCAGCGGATCGCCATGAACAGCCACAGGAAGAAGCAGACCTTCAGCGTAAACGCCGCCACCCCCAGGAGCACCACGGTCAGGCGCGACAGCGCGATCATCCCGCCCCACGGAAACGCGAAGCCCTCGGGTCCGAGATACGGCACCTGCCAGCCGCCGAAGAACAGCACCGTGGTTAGCGCCGCCACCAATATCGTTTCAATGAAATCTGTCAGGAAAAAGAGCCCGAACTTCATGCCGCTGTACTCCACGAAGTAGCCGATGATCTCCGGCTCGCCCTCCGGCAGATCGAAGGGCACACGCTTAGTCTCCGCCAGCGCCGCCGTCATGAAAATCAGGCAGGCCAGCGGCTGCACGACGATTCCCCACTCCGGGCACCAGCCCCACAGGTAATGGCCCTGCTGCCGGACGATGGCTTGCAGGTCCAGCGTCCCGTACCAGATGACCACGCCGACGAGCGACACCCCCAGCGCGATCTCATAGGCCAGCATCTGGGAGGCGGCGCGCAACCCCCCCAGGACGGAGAGATTCGTGCCTGAGGCCATGCCCGCCAGGATCACCCCGTAGATGCCGATGGAGGCCAGCGCCAGCACGTAGAGCAATCCCGCGTTGAGCTGCGCGACCTGGAGCTCGACGCTGCGGCCGAACAATTCCACATGATCCCCGAATGGAATCGCGGCAAACACGATCAGCGCGAAGAACACGGACAGCCACGGGGCGAGCGTGTGCAGGAAGCGGTTGCCGGTCGACGGCGTGAAGTCTTCCTTCGTCAGCAGCTTCATGACGTCGGCCAGCGGATGCAACAGCCCCAAGCCCCCGATCTTCCGCAGGAGCCAGTTGATCGGGGCGGCCCATCGCCAGGGCAAGGCAAAGGTGGCGCGGTTGGCCCCGATGCGGTCCTGCATGATGGCGCTTTGCTTGCGCTCGACCCACGTCTGCAGGCCCGCGAGATTCAGCACAGCAAAGAGCACGATCCCGGCCAGCGCGAGTTTAATCACGAAGTCGATCGCCATCGTCCCCCAGTGACTCGTAGCTCAGATTCGCAAACGCCGGCTCGTGCGCCGCCAGGTTCTTGAACACAGATGCCGCGTCCTGGAAGCCCCACAGGATGTCCATCCGCTTGGCCAGCTCAAACAGAATCTGCCAATCCGGCTTGGCCTGGCCCAGCGGAGGAAACGCCTGGTGGATGCGCTGGACCCGGCCCTGGCAATTCGTGAACGTGCCGTCTTTCTCCGCATACACCGCGCTGGGCAGCACGATGAAAGCGGCCTCGCTCGTCGCGTTGATGTTGGATCCTTGAAAGATGAGGAGTCCCACGTTGCGCGCGAGGGCCTGCGGCGCCTGGGCGCCACCCAGCTCAGCCAGATCATGGCCGAACACATACAACACGGACAGCTCCTTGCGCGCGGCCCGCTCAAGCAGCGCTCGAGCGTCAAAGGCCAGGCCCAGCGCCTGCGCGCCGCGCGTGTTGGGAGATTTGTCCGCTTTCATCAGCAAGGCGTCGCTGGAGCCGGGCTTGGCCGGCCCCTGGACGCTGACATGCGGGATCTTCAGCCCGGCGAACACCTGCTTGGCCACGTACAAGTCCTCATTCGTCAGGTGCGTGGAGAGGATCACGCCCATACGATCGAGCTGATTGTCGTCCGTCAGCCGCTCGATCGTCGTGGCGATCAGCTCCACGGCCTCCTCCCACGACGAGGGACGAAGGCTGGCGCCATCCCGCAGTTGCACCTGCGTCAGGCGGTTGTGGTCGATCGCCTGATAGCCGTAGCGGCCCTCGTCGCACATCCACCACTGGTTCACGTGCTCGTTGTAGCGGGGTTTGAGGCGCATCACCCGGTCGCCATTGGCGATGTGCGGGCGCTGGGCACGCTCGCGGTTGTCATGGATCTCGATGTTGCAGCCCATCGAACAGCCCGGGCAGACCGACTTGGTGGAGCCCAGGTACCACACGCGGCACTTGAAGCGGAAGTCGCGGTCGGTGAGCGCCCCGACGGGACAGACGTCCACGACGCAGCCGGAGTAGTTGTTGTCCACCTGCTTGCCTGGAAAGACGCCGATTTCCGAATGATCGCCGCGATTGAAAATCCCGAACTCCCCCGTCTTGGTCACCTCATCGCAGAAGCGCACGCACCGGGAGCAAAGGATGCATCGCTCCGCGTCGAGCATGACATGCTCGCCGACAGGCACGGCTTTGGGCTTTTTGACTTTCTGCTCGTCGAACTTCGGATCGTAGAGCCCGTACTGCATGTAGTAGTCCTGCAGCCAGCACTCGCCCGCCTGGTCGCACACCGGGCAATCGAGCGGATGGTTGGCCAACAGGAACTCCAGCACGTCCTGCCGGCCCTTCAGCACGTGATCGGAAGTCGTGTGCACCACCATCCCCTCGGCCGCGCGCGTGTAGCAGGCGATCTGGAGCTTCGGGTTCTTTTCGATTTCCACAAGGCAGATGCGGCAGTTGCCGGCGATCGATAATCCGGGGTGGTAGCAGTAAAACGGCACGGGGCTGCCGGCTTGCTCGCAGGCTTGCAAGACGATCGTCCCCTCAGGGACGGTGACGGACTTGCCGTCGACGGTCAGCGTCACAGTTTTCGTCTGATCCAGCATGAGATCCTCATCTGATCCCGCTCATCCATTTAGCAGCCGTAAGTTTGGACAAAAAGCCGTTTCATACTGTCTCTTTAGTTTCGGCTTTAGATTCCAAGGCGGCCGCCAGTCGTCGCAGGACGGTTAATAATTCATTTGCGATCTGTTCGTTTCTATAAAACGATTCTCCAAAGTATTTTGGAATATACACTCTATCTACATCAAGGTGCGTTATAGCTTTTTCATAGCCTAAAGATCTTGCCATTTCGGTTACAAGTGCCAATCTCTTCTTATTTCTCTGCTCCCATCCATTCGGATTATTAAGCCCCTCGTTGCCCAACATATCAAAGTGTTCGTGCCATAATGTCCGAACCTGCACGTTATCAAAATAAACCATATCGATCATATTAAGCGATCTTACATTTTCATCTGTTAGCTGAGCATGTCTGGTTCCCATCAGCGATCCAAGAATAAAGAGCTTATGCCCACGTTTTTCTTTTCTATCTTGTAAGTAAACAGTTACAAGAACAGCAATAAGTGGTGAGAGCAAAATCGCTACGACATTAATCGCGTTCATTACCATTGAAATCTCCTCGTTTCTAGAGGCAGCGATCATTCGCTATTCCTCAGAATTCCGGTGCCACCATACTTATTTCCTGCTCGCGCCGAAGTAGTTATTCATACCCGTTCAGCTTCTTCAGCAGCTCCAGCGCCATCTCGCGCCAGCGCCACATACGGCCAGCCGTAGGTAACGACGTCGGAAATGAGTCTCACGGTTATTGAAATGCCTGGATAAATCGCCTGATCTCGTCGTGGTCACCAACCATCAAGAATGTCACGGCATCTTGCTGTTCACGCGAGGTAATCTGCTCATCTTTAGGGGAGGAGCAAATAGCCAACTTTTCGGAAGTCCTCGTCGAACGCAAAAATGCGCGTGAGCCGTAACTGCTCCATGAGGACAATGGTCGTACAGTCGGTAAAGCTCAGGGGATGATCCGCATACTTCTTCAGCGCCGCTAAGGCAAGCCCTTCGATTCGCTGGTCGATCGGATGAATCTGGTACAGGCGGCTTGCCCGTACTGATTCGGCGAATTCCACCGCGATGTGGACACCAGCCGTGAACCGCAAGCGGGTGATGACTTCGTTAAGCACATAGTTGGAGGTATGGAATTCAGGCGCGGCTGAGGCGGCCTGAAGAAATCGGCTGGCCCGGGCGTGATATTGATCGGTTCGGTCGGCCAACGCAATCAAGGCGCTCGTATCGATAAAGCACTTCACGACTTCACTCCATAGATATCCCGGTCATGCCGAACGGCGCCATCGGTGATGCCGGTCGCACAGATCCCAATGGTGTGAAAAAATGGATCCTTATGCCAGTCCTTCTGCGACGTGGACCGCTTAGGGACTCCGTAGACCTTTTTGACGGCCTCACGAATCAGTTGGGCGAGGCTCTTCTGCTCTTCAACGGCTAAGAATTTCAAGTGCTTATAGCTCTCTTGATCGAACCGGATATTGGTCGTCACAAATTGCATCCTTATCACCTCCCTAGAATTTAGATACCATAATACAATGATATTGTCAATATGCCCCCTGTCTGTAGAGAGTTTCTTCATCTCGAGATAGGTATCGTGATGTCACCGACATTCCTGGCTCAGCCTACCCCTGCCTGATCTTTCCTGGAGATCAGGCTGTCTCTGGATTTCCCACCGCAGCAGGTTTTCGTACGCACGGCGTGGAATCTGTCCCTTCATCGTCTGACTTCCGCCATCTGGCCTCTGATTTCTGAGCTAAGGTGGCACCGACCTTCACGAATATGAAACTCAAACTCCTCGCGGAACTTGGTGATGTAGCTCTGGATGGGCCAGGCGGCCGCGTCGGCGAAGACGCAGATCGTCTTGCCTTCCATGTTCGAGGCGATGCTCAGGAGGCCCTCCAGGTCGTGCGCGCGTCCCTGCCCCGCCGCGATGCGCTGGATGACGCGGTAGGCCCAGCCCGTGCCTTCCCGGCAGGGCGAGCATTGCCCGCAGGACTCATGGGCGAAGAACTTCGCCGCGTACAGCAGCGCCTTGAGCATGCAGGTGGTCTCATCCATGACGATCACGCCGGCGGACCCGGCCATCGTGCCGGCGGCGAGCAGCGAATCGAAGTCCATGCGCACGTCGATCTCATCGGCCCGCAGGATCTTGGCGGAGATCCCGCCGGGCACGACCGCCTTGAGCGAGCGGCCTTCGGGAATCCCGCCGGCGTAGTCGAAGATCAGCTCGCGCAAGGTCACGCCCTGCGAGGCCTCATATAGCCCTGGCCGGTTGACATGGCCGCTGAGGCTATACAGGCGCGTGCCGCCGGATTTGCCGTAGCCAAGCTTTGCGAACCATTCCCCGCCTTTTTGCAAAATCGCCGGGACGCACGCCAGGGTCTCAACGTTGTTGATCACCGTGGGACATCCGAAGAGCCCGCTGATGGCTGGAAACGGAGGCTTGAGCCTCGGGAAGCCCTTGCCGCCTTCCAGCGACGAGAGCAGCGCCGTCTCTTCCCCGCAGATGTAGGCGCCCGCGCCCCGGTGCACCACCACATCCAGATCCACGGCGCTGTTGAAGATCTTCTTGCCGAGAAACCCGTAGCGGTACGCCTCCTCCACGGCCCGCTGCAGGATCCGTGTCGGATGCACGTACTCGCCCCGGATGTAGATGTACGCCTTGCGGCAACCGGTCGCGTAAGCGGCGATGATCATCCCTTCCAGCAGCCGGTGCGGATCGCGCTCGATGAGGTAGCGGTCCTTGATGGTGCCCGGCTCACCTTCATCCGCGTTGACGACGAGGAATTTCGGCTTGGCGACCGAAGGGAGTCCCGAACTTGGGATCGTGTCCTTGGGGATGAAGCTCCATTTCTTGCCCGTTGGGAACCCCGCCCCGCCCAGGCCCCGCAGGTTCGCGCTGGTGACGGTCTCGATGACCTCCTCAGGCGTCAGCTCGGTGACGGCCTTGCGCGCCATCTGGTAGCCGTCGTCGCGCACGTACGTTTCGATGAGCTGCGAATCTTTCAAGGTGAAGCGCTTGGACAGCACCGGCTCCGTCAAGCCGGGCGCCCCTTGAAACGGCAGCGACGAGGGGGCAAGCTGCTCAGGATGGCTGATGAGCTGCTCGATCAGCTCGGGGGTGATCGGGCCCACATAGGCGTCGTTCACCTGCATCATGGGCGCCAGCTCGCAGGCGCACAGGCACTCCACCTCCGAGAGGGTGAAACGGCCGTCTTTGGTCGTCTCGCCGGGCTTGATCCCCAGCCGCTCGGAGAGCCTGGTCATATGCCCCTCGGCGCCTTTGAGCATACAGGAGAGATTCATGCAGACTTGCACGTGCGTGGCGCCGATGGGCTGTTGGCGCAGCAGCGTGTAGAACGTCACGACCTCATGGACATGGGCGGGCGAAACGCCAAGCAGTTGGGCGATCCACGCCTCGGCTTCAAGCGAGATGGATCCGAATCGCGCCTGGATGAGGTGCAGGACCGGCAGCATCGCCGCCAGCTTCTGTTCGTACTTGGCGATGATCGTCTCCGCTTCTGGACGAAGCGTTTCGAGATTCATTGCGATGGTTGGCTCGGGGCTCGGGGTTCTGGGCTCGGGGCAGTTACCCACAGCCCAGAGCCCTCAGCCCACAGCCGTATGGTCTTCATCGGTCCATCTCCCCGCCGATCATGTTCACCGAGCCGAACGTCGGCACCAGGTCCGCCAGCATGTCGCCGACGAGCAGCACAGGCAGGGCCGCCATGATCGTGAAGCACGGCGGCCGCACCCGCACGCGGTAGGGCCGGTCGCTGCCGTCGCTGACGACGTAAAATCCCAGCTCCCCGTTGGCTCCCTCGACGGCCGCGTAGACTTCGCCTTGCGGCGGGCGGATGCCGTGGCCCACCATGACCAGCTTGAAGTGGTGCATCAGCCCTTCGATGTTGCCGTAGGCGTCTTCTTTGGGAGGGAGCACGGCGCGCTTCTCCGGCGAGTTGATGAGCCCGTGGAAGCGCTTGGTGGAGCCGCTCAGGGTCGGATCGGTCTCCACCTCGACGGCCTTCAACCCGCGCGTGTGGCCCAGCTTGGCTTCATCCACCATCATCGCGGCGGGGATGACGCGGCCCTCGTGGTCCACTTGGACCGGCCCCGCGGGGATGCCCGCCAGGGCCTGCTCGACGATGCGCATGCTCTGCTCCATCTCCTCCATGCGCACGAGGTAGCGGTCATAGTTGTCGCCGTGCTCGCCCAGCGGCACGTCGAACGCCATGCGGTCGTACACGAAGTAGGGCTGCTGCCTGCGCACGTCGTAGTTCACGCCGGTGGCGCGCAGGAACGGGCCGGTGATACTATAGGAAATGGCGTCTTCCTTGGAGATCACGCCGGTCCCCTGCATCCGATCCACGAAGATGCGGTTGCGCGTCAGCAGGGTGTCGCACTCCAGGAGCACGCGGCGAATATCTTCAAACGCCTGTTTCGTCCGCTGGGCAAACCCCTCAGGCAGATCCGCTTTGACCCCGCCGACACGGCCGTAGGAGATCGTCAGGCGCGCGCCGGTGACCGCTTCGATCAGCTCCCAGAGCCACTCGCGAGCCTTGATCATGTACAGGAAGACCGTGAACGCCCCCAGCTCCATCGCCGAGGCGCCGATGCAGGTCAGGTGGTCACAGATGCGCGAGATCTCGCTCATGATCACGCGGATGTACTGGCAGCGCTCGGTGGGCTGGATGTCGAGCAGCCGCTCGATGGCCATGCAGTAGCCGAAGTTGTTGATCAGGGGCGAGACGTAGTTGAGCCGGTCGGTGTACGGCATCGCGTTGTTGTAGGGCTCCCGCTCGCACATCTTTTCGAAGCCCCGGTGGAGGTAGCCGATCTCCACGTCCGTCCCCACGATGCGCTCCCCGTCCAGCTCCGTGACGATCCGGACGATCCCATGCATGGCCGGATGCGACGGCCCCACGTTGAGGAACATGTGCCGTACTTCAGTGGCGAGTGGCGAGTGGCGAGTGGAGTCACTCATCACTCAATTGGTTGGGCCAAGCAGGGGTTGGCGTTTGTTGACGGGATAATCCTTGCGGAGCGGATGGCCGTCAAACGGCTCGTACATGAGGATGCGCTTCAGGTTGGGATGGCCCTCGAACCGGACCCCGAACATGTCCCACACCTCGCGCTCAAACCAATCCGCGGCCTTCCACAGGCCCGTCACGGAATCGACGACCGCGTCCGCCGCGCCCACCGGCACTTTCAGGCGTAGCCGCCGGGTGCGGGTGTGCGAATACAGATGATAAACGACTTCAAGCCGCGCGCCGTCAGCGGCCGCGCGCTCCGCAGCGCGCGGCACTTCCTCGGTCGGCGGCCCAGCGGCTGCCGACACTTCCTCGCCGGAAAGGATATTTCCGGCTCGGTCGCCAGCGCGGATCGTGCCGGCTCGGTCGCCGGTCCGCTCCCATTGCTCGGTGACGGGCTTGGGTTTCATGAAGTACGGAAGCGGCGAGGGCGTCGCGGTGGTCGGCATGCTCTCCAGTCGCTTGCCGAAGGTGAGGTAATCCACGCAGGTTAGGTCCATCAGGAAGTTGAAGGCCGTGCGCGGGTCGTCGCGCAGGAAGCGGCACACCTCCAGCAGCCCCTCGCGCTTGATGAGGAGCGTCTCATCGCCGCGGTACTGGTGCGTCCCCAGCACCCACTGCGGAAACTGCTCCTGCATGAGGGCACTCAATGAGAGGTTTTCACTCATCACTGATCACTCATCACTGATCACTGGTTTAGAGGTGCTCTTCCGGCCGGTGAGACGCCAGGAGCTCCGCGGGCCGGGCCGAAGGGCCCTGCGGGAGGGTGGCTTTCACCCCATGCTGCATTTTCTCCTGGAGTTTCATGAGGCCGTCCAGGACGTTCTCCGGCCGCGGCGGGCAGCCGGGGATGTAGATATCCACCGGGATGATCGTGTCGATGCCCATCACCGTCGCGTAGTTGTCGTAGAAGCCGCCGGTGCAGGTGCACACCCCGAAGGCCACCACCCACTTGGGCTCGACCATCTGGTCGTAGACGCGCTTGAGGACCGGCGCGAGCTTGTGGCTGACCGTCCCCACGACGAAGAGCACGTCCGCCTGGCGGGGCGAGAAGCGCGGGAAGCCCGCGCCGAAGCGGTCCACGTCGTAATGGGAGCAGGCGGTGGCCATGTACTCCATGCCGCAGCAGGCGGTGACGAAGGGATATTGGAAGATGGAGTACTTGCGCGCCCAGCCCAGCGCCGCCTCCAGCTTCGTCGTCATCCAGCTCAATCTCGACACGTCCACCAGCCCGCGCTCCATCGCCGTCAACGCTGCCACTCAAGCGCGCCCTTCTTCCAGGCATATCCAAACGCCGCTGCCAGGATGCCCAGGAACAGCGCCATCTCGCCCAACCCAAACCAACCCAGGTCCTTGAGCACGACCGCCCAGGGAAACAGGAACACCAGCTCCACGTCAAACACGACAAACAGCATGGCCAGCACGTAGAAGTGGATGGGGATGCGCCCGGCCGGCAGCGCGATCGGGTCCATCCCACACTCGAAGGGCTTGGCCTTGTTGGGATGGGGGTGCCTGGGGCCCAGGAATTGGTTGGCCAGCAGCATCACGGTCGCCACCAGCGCCGTCAGCGCCGCCAGGATCAACAACCCCGCGTATTCAAGCATGGCCATGGCTGTGTGAATTTTTTCACAATCGAGTTCAGGGGTATTATATCAACAGCCCGGCGAGGCTGTCCAAAACTTTCCGGGCCGTTAGGAGGCGGGAGCGGTCGCCATCGTCGTCACGAGCGCCATCACCCGGCCGCTTCAGCGACCGGCAGCATGATCGTCAAGGTCGTGCCGTGGCCCTCGATGCTGTCGACGACAATGAGACCCCTATGGTTCTCGACGATCCCATGCACGATCGCCAACCCGAGGCCGGTGCCCTCCCCGGGGGGCTTGGTGGTAAAGAACGGCTCGAAAATCCGCCCGAGTTTTTCTTTCGGGATTCCGCATCCGGTGTCTTGCACCTCGCAGACGAGCACCTCCTCTCCGAGTTTGAGCCGGTCCGTCACGCGACGGCCGATGCCGACTTGCAGCTCGGTCAGCTTGCGGGTGCTGGTCCGAATCGTCAACCGGCCGCCCTTCTCCATCGCGTGTTGCGCGTTGGTGAACAGGTTGATGAACACCTGTTGCAGTTGATTCGGATCGAGCATCACCGGCGGAGGGCTGTCCATGAAGGCTTTCACCAGATTGATGTTCTTCAGCGTCAGTTGCTTTTCGACCAGCGCCAACGAGGCGTTGATCACCTCATGCAGGTTGCCGGCGGTCAATTTCAATGACGCCGGCCTGGCAAAGGTCAGCAACCCCTGGATGATGGTATCGGCACGGGTCACGGCGTCTTCCATCAACCGCAACACCTCTGCGGTTTTCTCCGGCGTCGGCTTGTCCGCCCGCTCGAAGAAACTGACGCCTTGCAGGAGAATCCCTAAGGGATTTTGCACTTCGTGGGCGATGCCGCTGGCCATCCGGCCGATCGCCGCCAGCTTCTCAGCCTGGACTAATTGCGCTTGGGCCTGTTGCAGTTGGTGGTAGGCCCGATCCAACTCCACCAGGCGCTGCCGCTCCCGACGCTCCGCCTGCTTGCGCTCCAAGAGATGGCTCTCAAGCGATTCCACCATGTCGTTAAAGGCCCGGCTCAACTGACCGAGCTGCCCGCCAAGCCCGGCGAGCCGGCTTCGGGCGCCGAAATCTCCAGCGGCCCATCGTTTCGTGATCTGCACCAGCGCCTGGAGCTGTCGGACCAGCAGCCATTCTCTGTACACCATCACCACGGCAAACGCGCCCGTCGCGAGCACACCGAAGATGAGAAGATTCCGCAGCCACATCAGCCGGTGTCACCCAGCGCGCGCTTCACGGTCTCAGCCAGCGCCGTGATCGAGCGCAGGGGCTTTTCAAGGTGGGCAAACGCTCCCAGCGCCAACAAACGATCCCGCGTCTCGCCGTCGTCATAGGCGGTAATCACGATGACCTTCGTCTGCGGATAGTCGCGACGGATGTGCCGCAACGCCTCATCGCCGTCCATGCCGGGCATCTTCAGATCCATCAAGACGACATCTGGACGGTGTTGCTTGACCAACTGCAGCCCGGAATTGCCCCGCAGCGCCACATGGACGTCGTAGCCGCGCATGCTGAAGAATTGATCCAGCGCTTTCGTGAACTCCATTTCGTCATCAATGACGACTAATTTAGGGCCTGCCATCTCCGGTGATGACCTCCGCGTGACGATTGGCGACAGGGAATTCGAGGAAGAACGTCGTGCCGGAGCCCACGGTGCTCTTGACGCCAATCCGGCCCTTGTTCCGCTCCACCAACTGCCGGACGATAAACAAGCCCAAGCCGGTTCCCTGGCCAGGCGCTTTCGTCGTGAAAAACGGATCGTAGATCTTGCCGAGCAGCTCCGGGGCGATGCCGGTTCCGGTATCGACAATCTCAATCTGGACCCGCTCGTCTCTGGCGAACGCGCGGATCGTAATGGTGCCTGGCGGCCGAATCTCCTGCGCCGCATTGCGGATGAGATTAAAGAGCACTTCTTGGAGTTGCCGCCGGTCGGCAGCGATGGTTGGAAGGTGGCGCGAGAGCTCTTTCCGCACCTCAATGTTCTCCAGCTTGAGGTCATACCCGACCAACGCGAGCACCTCTTCGACCTCATCCGCCACCGACACCGGTTGCATCTCGACATCGGTGACCGGTTTGGCGAAATTCGACAGTTTCTGGGTGATGGCCGTCGCCCGGTCGATGTGATAGACGGCGCCCCGCATGATCGATAAGCATCGCTCGAGCAGCTCCTGCCACGCCGTGTCCTTCAGCAACCCCTCCTGCCAATCCAAGACAAACGTCTCGCACTGCGCCTTGATGATGCCGAGCGGATTGCGGATCTCATGGTTGATCCCCGCCGACAACGTCCCAATCACCGCCAGTTTCTCTCGTTGAGCCGCCTCGGCTTGGGTCCTGGACAGATCGGCAAACAGTTGGGCGTTCGAGACCGCGATCGCCAGTGTTTTGCTCAAGGGCAGCAGAATATCCAGGTCTTCTTCCGTGAACTCTTCATCTGACTTCTTTTTCCCCAGACAGAGCATGCCTTTCAGGTCGTGGTGGAGCTGCAGCGGCAGGCACAACCGGGCGTGTAACTGCGACAGCCGTGCGGTCACCGCCTCCGGGAAATTCACCTTCCCCAGTTCGCCGTCCAGCCCAATCGGCTCATGGGTTTCGCGTAAGAACCGGACCATCGGCTCGTCCTCCTCAAGAGCGACCCGCTGGTCTTTCGCACCCTGCCAGGCCACCAGCTCGTACCGACGGGCCTGATCGTTGAACAGCAAGAGATTGCAGTTGTCCACTTTGATGGTCTCGCTCAGCGTCCGGACCGTGCTCTGGACGACCTGCTGCAGGTCCATGGTCACGATCACGTCGTCAGCGAACTTGTTCAGCAGCTCTTTGTAGTCGTATTTGCGCTGAAACAGATAGCGCTCCGTCGCATTCACCAGCCAGGCGCGGACGCGGCCGTAGGAGGCGGCGAGGATCATCGCGGCGATCACATTCGACCAGACCTTGGGGATGCGCACGACCTGCGCCAACAGATCCTGCGACACAAACGCGACCAGCGAGACGACCGCGACCACCATTCCCACCAACCCCGCGAACACCAGTGTCCGCTTGATCACGACTTCGACGTCCATCAGTTGGTGCCGAACGATCGCCCAGGCATAGACCACGACGAACAGCGAGATAAACGGGGGAAAGATGGGCGGGATGCCTTCGAGGGCTGGCAGGAGATGTCGAAACCACGGCAGCCAATTCGTCGAGCCGGTGGCGACCGCGAGCAGATTGCCCCAGAACACCGCGGCGATTTGCGTTCGCAGCACACCGGTTTCCACGTGCAAGACCCGGTACATGACCCATTGGGCCCCGAGGAAATTCACGGCAAAATGCAGGAAGGCGAGTGCGGCGATCGGGCCGGCATACGGCCAGACGGTAAAAAACAGAAAGCCCGGCGAGCCGTAGGGCGCAAACCACGGCGTGTAGACCTGGGTCGCACAGAAGGCGCCGAGTGCGTGGTTGAGCCCGTGGACCCATGGACGCCATGGGCGCCGCGTCAGCTCGACGACGAACTGCATGAACGTCGCCGGCATGAACGCGACGGCGATCATGACCGTTCGCACGAGCACTTCGGCAGTGTCACGGTCGCGGCAGAGGCTCCAGGCGTAATAGAGCACCGACCACGCGACAAGCTGCGCGATAAAGGTGACGAACAGACGCACCAGGCGGGAATACGGATTGATGGCGAGGAGAGCAATCGCGATCCCCGTGCAGGTCAAGACATTGACGATGCCGGAGATCGTGTAGAACTGATGCAAGGTCCACATGCTGGCGGAGCGCGCGACCCTTCGACTGCGCTCAGGGTTCGTCCCGAGCGACGCCGAGGGACGAAGCGAGTCGAAGGACGACGGGAGACCGTCAGCCGCTCCTCACCCCTCCTGAGGCCTGGGTCAGGCGGCGATGCGTTTGGCGATCCCGTAGAAAATCTCGCCGTTGGGCACCGGTTCCAGCCGGTACGCGTACTGCCCGCCAAACGGCGACAACGCTTCTTCAAAGAGGTGTGAAAATTCCTCCGCCGAGCGTTTGAGGAACACCCAATCGCACACCCACTCCGCAACGGGGAAATTGAACGTCCGGCTGTCCTTGTGAGTGATCATCAATTCCCCGCCCGGTTTGACGAGCGTGAAGGCGCAGGCGATGATGTTTTCGAGCGTGGCGTCGTAGAAATAGTTGGCGATCCCCAGCCCGTAGATCAGATCGTAGGACTGCTCGCGGCTGCGCCAGCGCTCGGCCTTGGTAAATTGGAACAGATCCTGCTCCGCCAACTCCACCGACGAAAGCAGGCTATTGCCTTCCAGCCGCGATCGGCCGTACGCCAGCGCCTCCGGATCTTTATCGATGCCGGTGAGGCGCGTGCGGTTGAGCTTGGCCCGTTCCGTCGGCGTCAACCGGTACTGCCGATCCAGCTCGACCCACTCGCGGCACGGGCCGGAGCCCAGGCTCAGCATCTGCAGCGGCGAGCCGCGCCGCGTTGGATCATAGAGATACTGGCGGATCGTTTCGCGCAATTTGTCTTTGCGCTGCCGCACGCACTCAAAGTGGTCCAAGAAATACCGGTCAAAGACGCCAGCCAATCCGCCGGTCAGCGCCGGCTGATTGTCATAACCCATGTCCATCATAGCAAAATCGCCGGCGTAGCCCCGCGGTTTTTTCAAGAAGCGTTCGATGGACGGATTGCCCGCCGTCCACGGACGGATCGCCTCGCGAAACGCCTCTTTCACGCGCTTGGTCGTCTGTTTGTCGAGGTCGGCGACCACGCGCTCCCCCTCGGCAATGACGCGGTCACCGGCGTCGGCGAAGACCCCCCGCAACTCGGGATCCTGCAACGCCTCACCCGCGAAGCGGTCTTCAAACACGGTGATCTCTTGCAGATATCGGCTCACGTCTGAGGTGAAAAACTGCTCGATGCGCTGAACAATGCGAGGATCCGCGCGATCCGGGATGACCCGTTCAGCGAGCGCTTTGAGTCGATCAACGTCAACCGTCTTGTGGAGCTTCCGTGTGGATCTTTCTGATGCGACGACTTGTGCCATCTGCTCCTCCGTTGTCACTCCCCACAGCCGACGCTCTCTGCGCAAGCCCACCCCAGGCTCGCGACGCGTGTCATGCCACAGCTAACGAACAGCGACGAGCTGTTGCCGCAGCCCCCGCAACACGGTGCGGGCGACGGATCGCCCGGACGTCACCACCGTCGGGATTCCGCTGTTACCGGACGGCAGCCCCGTCCAATGCCCCACGAGATACAAGCCATCCACGGGAGTGACGTCTGGGAACTTGTGCCGCCCGACCTGTGTTGGGAGCGACGCCCAGCCGTACATCGCACCACGGCTGTTCCAGGTGTACTTCAGGAAGGTGGGCGGGATGGCGACGGATTGGTACTCGATCCCGTTCCGCAAACCGGGGAAAAAGGGCTCCAGTCGCTCCAGCACATCGTCCGCCAACCGGTCCTTATAGCGGTCCCACGATGTCCGTTCAGCGTATGGTGCCGCGAGGATCGCCTGGATGGAATGCCGTCCTGGAGGCAGTAAGTCTGGGTCGTGAAACGAGGGGACGCTGCAGAACACGAAGCTGTCGGAGCCGAACTCAATGTCCCCATCGAGGACACCCTGGTAATAGGCGTCGACGTGCCCTCGACGGTACGACCAGATGTTGCATCGGTACTTGGCGATCTTGGTCAAGTCGTATCGCACGCCAAGGTGCACCATGAACGAAGACACGGACGGCAAGCGTCCGGTGAGCAGTTGCTGAAACTCAGACGGGATCGCTTCGCCCTCAAGGAGCTTCTCGAGCAGCTGATAGGGGTCGCAGTTCGCCACGACGGCTTTGGTTTGAATCGTCGCCGGCGCCCGCCCAAGGTGTTTGATCGTGACGCTCTCAACCGCACCCGCACTACTCAACCCGATCCGTTCCGCCGGAGACAGAAAGAGACTGATCCCTCCATAGTCATGGAATCGCTCCAACAACACGTCAGCGAATCGTTGCATGCCGCCTTTCGGATAGTACCCGCCGTCCAAAATGAATTCGCGAAACAAAAACACGGCGGTCAGCGCGGCAATCCGTGATGATGGCAACCCGACATTGCCGAGCAAGGTGCAAAGCACCGATCGCAGCTCCCAGTCATCGAGGTAGTGGTCGAGCACCTCGGCGAACGTGCGGTCGCTCAGGTCTGCGTACAACTGCATCGGGTCGGTCGCGCTCATGTAGGTGAACAAGCGGGCGATGCCGTCGGCTTGCGCGGGAAAGCGCTCTTGCAGTTGCTGCACGGTCCGCTTGGCGTCAGCGTAGATGAGCACCTCATGGTTCTTGGACACCACGACTTCCGAAGGATCACACCGCAGCAGGGTGAGTGACGATTGCAGTTGGTGATCGGTGATCAAACGACCGATCTGCCCTTCGGGTCGGCAACTACCCAGGTAATGTGCGCCGACATCGAAGTAATAGCCCCCGCGCCGAAACGAACTGCAGTAGCCTCCGGGAACATAATGTTTCTCCACCAACAGCACCTTCGCCCCGGCCTTGGCCAGGTAATTCGCACAGGTCAGTCCACCGATGCCGGCACCGATCACCACGACGTCACAGATGCCTGGGATGCGGCTGCGGGTTTCCCGTAGCGCACTGAAGGACAGCCGACACTCAGGCTGGCTTGGCGAAGACAACGCAGGCATTGTTGCCGCCGAAGGCGAACGAGTTGTTGAGGGCGATGCGCACGCGATGCCGGCGGCTCACGTTGGGGATGCAATCCACCGGGCACTCCGGATCCGGCGTTTCGAAATTCATCGTCGGAGGAAGACAACCGGTCGCGACGGCCAGCGCGCAGGCCACCGCTTCAAGCGCACTGGCCGCTCCCATGGCGTGGCCCAGCATCGACTTGATCGAGCTGACCGGCATGCGGTCGGTGTGATCGCCGAACACGGCGCGGATCGCCGCACATTCGGTGCGGTCGTTGGCCGGGGTGCCGGTGCCGTGCGCGCTGATGTAGTCGATGTCGTCCGGCTGCAAGCCGGCATCCGCCAGCGCCTGCCGCATGACGGTGGTAACGCCATCCAGATGCGGAATCGTCATGTGGTGGGCATCGCAGTTCAGGCCGTAACCGAGGATCTCTGCGTAGATCGGGGCGCCGCGTGCCATCGCATCGTCCAGGCGCTCCAACACGAGAATGGCGGCCCCCTCGCCGACCATCATGCCTTTGCGGTGGCGGTCAAACGGCTGACACCGTTCCGGGGCGACTGCCAGGAGCCGGTTGAACCCCATAAAGGCGATGCGCGAAAAGGGGTCCGCCCCGCCGGCGAGCATCACATCGGCCTTGCCCAGCCGCAGCGCATCAAAGGCATGCGCCAAGGCGTAGTTGCCCGCTGCGCAGGCCGTTGGGATCATGAGATTGGGCCCTAACAATCCGAAGTGCTTGGCGACGTTGGTGCTCATGGCGTAGCTGGGATAACGGCTCATCAAGGAGACAGGCAGGCGGCCGCCGGCGGACGCCACCCACACGCGATGGATCTCCTCCAGCGCCTGGATATCCGCCATCGTCGTGCCAAGACAGACGCCGGTCCTTGCTTGCCATCCACCGTCCGGCTCAAGCCGCGAATCGGAGAGCGCCATCTGAGCCGCGGCGATCGCAAACTGGGTGCCCCGTCCCACGCGCGAGGCCACGGCCGCCGGCATGAACGCCGACGGCTCAAACCCGTCAACTTCACCGCCATAATGCGTCGGATAGTCGGTCGTATCGAGGTAGCGGATACGGCGGATGCCCGAGCGGCCGGAAAGGAGCGCGTCCCAAAAGGCGCGCCAGCCGAGGCCGATCGACGACACCACGCCAAGTCCGGTGACGACCACCCGCGGCCGCGTCATGGCGCATGGGATTTGGCTGAGAGCGCGAATTCCCCTTTGGCCACCACGCGTCCCTCGACCGTGACGAGAGCCGTCAGCATCGCCGCATCGGACATGACGGTCACCGGCGTCACTTCCAAGCGCAGCTGTTCGCCGGGACGCACCGGCTCGAGGAAGCGCATCTTGATGCTGCCCATCAAGTAGGTCACGTCATCGCGCGCCTGGGCGCTGCGGGTGTAATGGAAAAAGACGATGCCGGTCTGGGCTACGGCTTCACAGATCATCGCGCCTGGAGTGATGGCGCGCGTCGGGAAATGCCCCTGATAGAACCATTCATTCCCGGTGAGGTTCTTCAGTCCCACCACGCGCACGCCGGGCTCCAGCTCAATCACGCGGTCCAGCATGAGAAACGGGAACCGCTGCGGGATGATCCGTTTGATCTGCTCGAAATCCAGTTGAAGCGGGAGGCCGACCTCAGTGGACATAGTCTCGGGTGGTGTCGATGACGCGGTTGAGGGTCGTGACATTGCGCAGCTCCTGCTCCGGCAGCTTGATCTTGTATTTCTTCTCGATTGAGGCGACGATCTCGAGCGCCATCATCGAATCCATGCCGAGATCCTCAACGAGCTTCGCATCGGGATTGATCGTGTGGGGCTCCACCTCGAGGATGTCGGCCACCAACTGTCGAACCTCTTCCTCCACATTCACGACACGACTCATGCCCCCCTCCTCTCTGCTTCACACCAAACGCGTTTACAACGCCAACCCGCCGTCAACCGTAATCACCTGCCCGGTCATGTAGGACGCGCGTTCGCTCATCAACGCCGTCACCCACTGCGCGATTTCCTCCGGCCGGCCAAAGCGGCCCAGGGGAATCTGCGCCTGAGCCGCCGTTTTGCGCTTGAGGTCCATCTGCGCCGTCATGTCCGTGTCGATGTAGCCGGGGGCGATGGCGTTGACCAGGATGCCGTAGCCGGCCACTTCCTTCGCGAGCGCTTTGGTCAGGCCGATGATGCCGGCTTTACTGGCCGAGTAATTCACCTGCCGCGCCATCCCCACGATGCCGGACACTGACGCCACGTTGATAATCCGGCCGGATCGCTGCTTCAGGAACGTGACGATCGCCGACCGGGAGTAGTTGAAGACGCCGGTGAGATTCGTCTCGATGACGTCCCGCCAGTCCGCCGGGTCCATCAGCATCAGCGCCTTGTCCCGCACGATGCCGGCATTATTCACCAAGCCATCGAGCCGGTCGAACCGCTCGAGGGTTTCCGCCACGACGTGCTGGGCGCGCTCGAAGTCTCTCACGTCGGCCTGGAACGCGATCGCGTGCTGCCCACGGCCTTGGAGTTCTCCCACAAGCTGCTGGGCCGACTCTCGCTGCGTGGCGTACGTGAAGCAGACGGTGGCGCCGTGGTGCGCCAGCGCCTCGACGATCGCGCGGCCGATGCCGCGGCTGCCGCCGGTCACCAAGATCACACGATCCTCCAGCATCGGCAGGCCTGCGGTCGCAGGGTTCGGTACGAGACTGATCGCCGCGTCACTCATGGCTTGCCCCCGCGTACGGATGGCCGTCTGCGATACGGCGCATCACCAAGGCCGACGAGATGCCGGTTGGTCCGGTCGCATGCACGATGGCCGTCTCCACTCGGGCCTCACGCGCCTGATCGGCCACGAGGTCCAGTTCCCCCTCGAACGGGTCTTGCGTCCATCGAACGGTGGGCGGAAGTTGTTGATGCACCATCGCGCCCAACGCCGACGCCACCTGGAAGGCGCCGGCCGCGCTGAATGTCTCGCCGACCAGAGACTTCACGGCGCTCACGGGCACATGCGCCGCGCCGGACCCGAAGGCCCGGTTGATCGCCGCGCCTTCAATCGCATCGACGATCCGCGTGGAATTCGCCCCGGCGCTGAGATAATCGAGCTCCTCAACGGCGACATCCGCATCATCAAGCGCCTGCTGCAAGACCGCAGCCGCTGTCGCGATTGAGGGGTCATAGCGGCGCAGGGACGGCGGGCAAAACGCCGTGCGGTAACTGAGCACGTCCGCATAGACCGGCGCGCCGCGCCGGAGGGCCGCGTCCCAGGTCTCAACCACGAACATCACCGCCCCCTCCCCGAGCAGCGTCCCGCACCGTCGTGGATGGAACGGCGCAAACACCGGCGCAGCGTCATCGATCTGCGTGGCCAAGAATCCGGTCTTGTAGAACCCAAGGAACGTCTGCAGACACAGCTCCTCCACGCCCCCCACCACCAACGTGTCCGCCCGACCCAGCCGCAGCAGATCGACGGCATACCCCATCGCATCGAGGGCCGCCGTAAAGCCGGTGCTGACCGTCGAGTTGACGCCGCGCAGCTTGAAGCGAATGGCGACCTGGCTGGCAGGCGAATTCATCACCGCATTCGGAAACAGCGCCGGGTTGACGTAGCGCGGGCCTTCGCGCAAGCCCTCCAAATCAAATTCGCTGATCGACCGAAGGCTGCCCATCGTCGAACCGAGCACGACCCCCACGGGTCGGCCGG
>Ga0209515_10002205_pt1 | contig 30431 bp, 27 predicted proteins | sample Subgroupgradi54m_FD_187454 | JGI IMG/M metagenome (GOLD analysis project Ga0209515, IMG submission 187454) | Subsurface groundwater microbial communities from S. Glens Falls, New York, USA - GMW60B uncontaminated upgradient, 5.4 m (SPAdes)... ... | reverse complement strand
TCCGATCTAGTAATAGAAAAACTGAATTGTATTCCAGGGATTACCGGCCTGGATAAAAAGAATCGGAATTATTAACGAAAGAGAAGAAAATACTAATAAAAAAAGGGTTGTATTATCTTGATAAATAGTTTTAATTTTCGCCAAAGCCAATAAAGAAAGTATTCTGGCACCTAAATTACCGGCAATAAATATCAGCAAACTAAGAAACTCCGCTCCAAGAAATTTAAACCAGTTTTTCCCAGCTAAACCAACAGTTCTGGTTAAAGATAATCTAGTCCAACCTACTCGGTCTGGCGAGTCAATCATTGAATTAATAAACCAAAACGGAGCAAATAACATCAAGGATTGACCATAACTAAAGCTAGATAGGAAAAGAAGTCCAGAAATTAAACTGGAAAATAGAAAAACTAATAAATAGGATAGTGATCTTTTTAAAATACTAATAATCAGAAAAGTCAGTAAAATTAAAATGCCAGCGTAGGCTTTGAAAGAGATTAAAGATCCCGTAAGAAGGGTTAAAACAACAATTATCCATCCTCTTTTAGTTAATCCTGTTGTAAGTTGAATGATGGCAATTACGATAATTAAAGAAACAGCAAAAGGAGGGTTTAAGTTAAAAGAGATTGACTGATTAGCCCAGAAAGCAGACTCCCCCCCCCAGTGCCTTTCCCTTAAATATTCCACAATCCAACCAAATGATCCAGCAAAATAAACAAAGTATAAACTAAAGATTGTTACTATTTTAATTCTGGCCAAGGCCATTTTTTCCCTAAGTAAGGTGCCTATTAAATAATAGGTCCCTATTCCCAAAAGTATTGAAAAAAACAGAGGATAAAATCTAAATAATAAATCAATTGTCGTCACTTTTGATATCAAGGCGGTGATAGCCACTAGTAAATCGTAAAAATAATGATAATTTTTTAAAATAATCCCTGAGAAAATCGGATTTTCCGGTGGTAGGTTTTGCATTAATTGATTAATCAGACTTAGGTGCCAAAGTCCATCATGAGTATTAGGTCCCCAGAAACCTAGACCATAGGCAAATTTCAATCCGCTTTGAAAAGTTGGCATTACCTGAAAAAACGTTCCTATAATAATTACTGTCAAAATTGCAACATCACTCAAGCTTTTTATTTTAGATAAAGTGATATGTTTATATGATCTAAAGTAGTATTTAAAAAAGATAAGTAATGTCACAAAAAAATATCCGTATATCAAAGGTCTTATTTTTAAAAGCGATAATAGATAAAAAATCAGTACTAAACTGACTAGTCCAATCACTGCCGATAAAAATATTTTCTGCAAAAAGCTCATCGGTCGACTGATAGTTTTCGCTGCTAAAACCAGTCCTGGTATCAAAATGCAGATTATTAAGAAAGCAAGAAACTTTACTGTTTCTACTAGTATCAATTTAATTGCTAAATCGGGCGTCCCTTTAATATTAGTTTTGACAGTAGATGATTCGATTTTATTCTTGGTTGCCTCAAGAATCGTGGTATCAATGGAAGAAGTTTTTCCGTCAATTTCAATATCTCTTGGTAAAAATCCAATATTTCTAATTTTTCCTGCTTCATTTTGATAAGTAATAATTATTTTGTCGTTTTGTCTACCAATATTAAAATTCTTTACTTTCCCCTGATCGATTAGCAGTTTTTGTCCAAAACTAACCTCGTCTAAAACCCGGGTCGCTGATGTTGCAAAATTAACCTGATCGCATTTCTCTCGAAAACATAACTCCTCTTCTCCGTCAACATACTGACGAATATCCCTAAATAAAGAACCTTCATTATTAAGAAACCATCCAACCCGATAATAACTATCCATAAACCAAACAACTTTTTTAAAACTGCCTAATAGATCATCGGCAATAATTAAATGCGTCGGAGAAAGCTCTGGAAAATTTTGCTTGTACCAAGAAGCGAAATCCTCCATTGATATAACAGAAAGTTTTTGAGCTTGTCTTCTATCAAATAAAACCTTCATTTGATTTTCATACTCTTTTGAATATTTTTCCCAAAGATAAGAGTTTTCTAACCCAACAACAAGTTGAGAAAATTTATTGAATTTTTGATTTGTATAAAGATCCAGTAGGTTTGAAAAATATTTTGTATCTAAATTGTGATAATCAAGATAATCATTTGCCTGAACACTAAATGTGCTTTCGAAAACACCGTTTCCATATGAATTAACAGGATCTCTTGGCGCCCACTGCAACATTACCACCGGTAATTTATTCTGAAGCGTCTGGGCAGGATGAAGAGCATTATTTTTGGCAGGATAATATGGCGTTGAGAAGTATTGACCCCAAATTTGGTAGTTATCGGTTGTATATTGATCTGAAACAATCATACTTGATGTTATACCGTACTTTTTCTGCATGTAGTCAAGTGAATAAGCATCTAGCCACCATGCCCCAACCGATTTTGGATAAGCACCAAATGTTTGTTTAAACTTTTCAAATCCTGCATCAATTAACTTTTCACGATCAAACCGATCATAGCCTGTTAAAAAAGCACTTTTAGCATCGTGCCAGCTTTCTCCTTTTTGATACTGAATACCAGCTGCGCTAGCCCATGAAGGAACCACTTCCAAAAAAAGGCCTTTCTCATCCGGAAGTTTATTTAAATCATCAACAATGTTTTTGTAATTTAGGGCGTCAAATCGCAACAACCAAGTCGCTTTCAAATCAAATTTTTTCAATATCTGAATTTGTCCTTCAATTGCTGTTTCGGGTTGTTGGCCTTTTATCTCCCAAAAGTCTGCTCCTCTTATTGGGTTAATTATTGAAACAAAGGCAGGTTCCTCAGCCAAGATAACAGGAGCACTAAACAGACCTAAAATCAAAAATATAATCCAGATTGTAATTCCTATGCTAAATTTAACCATTTTTAAAACTCTGATAATATTTTATGATTCTTTTGTTTGCCAAAAATAAAATAAGACATGAATAAAAAATTCCACTGATTAAAACTAAAACTAGAAGGCTTAAAAAACTACTAACAAAGTACCGACTCAAAAAATAAGCAAAAGAAGCCATTATTATTGATGCCAAAATTGGCTGCCAAATATTTTTAACTACTTCTATTTTGATCATTCTTTTAATAATCAGCAAGGGAATTATAGAAGTTACTGAAATTATAGCTGAGGCAATACCTGCTCCTAAAAATCCAAAATATAAAGTTAGAATAGGAGTAAGTAACCATTCCAGAACTGTCCACATAACCATTAATTTTAAGGTGGTTTTTACTTTTCCTATGGCATTTAATAAATTGGTAAAGGGCGAGGATAAAGTTGCCCAAAAAGCACCAATTGAGAAAAGGTGAATTAAAGGCTCTGCCGCCTGCCATTTGGCAGATACAACATGAGCGATCAAACTCGGAGCAATGGCATTTAATCCAAAAAGCATCGGGTATAAAATCACTCCGGTTGCAAATAATGAATCCTCCAGTGTTTCTTGCAAATTTTTCTTATTGTCTGAAAGTCTGGAAAAAGCTGGGAAAGTAACTCTGGTCATAATATTCATTACCTCAAGTGGCAAGAAAGCCAAACTTTGAGACCAGGTTATCAAACCTACTCCTACGCTTCCTACCATCCGAGCAATTACTAAAGGAACCAATCTATCTTTTAAAAGAGCAAGTAAAGAATTAATCTGAAATGGCAGACCAAAGGCCAGTAAAGCTTTTATTGATAATTTGGAAAAGCCTAAAGATACTTTCCATGGAGCCAGAGTATAAATTAAAACTACACCGGAAATACTTCTTGCTAAAACCGCAAAGCTAAAAGCTGCTATAGAGTAATTAGCAAACACCAAAAAAATAAGTATTAAATTAAAACAAAAAGTTTCTAAAATCTCAATAGCAACTAGTGGTTGGAATTTTAATTCACGCTCAAGTAAAACTGAGGGAACAACTTTAAGAGAAACTAAGAAAAAGCTTATTGCTAGAGCTCTGATAAGCCACATTCCTTGAAAATTAAGGTTATAAAAAGAGGCAAAATATGGAGCTACAAAAAAAACTATCAGACTTATCAAAAAAGCCAATATTGTTTGCACTGTAAATGTAGTTTTTATATCTTCAATGCTAATCTCTTTTTTTTGAATTAGGGAGGCGGCTAAACCGATGTCAGAGAAAAAGGCGAAAAAAGCTAGTATTGATGAGGCAATATTAAAAACACCAATTGTTGAAACCGGCAAAACTCTGGCCAATATTATATTGATTGTAAAATAGTTAATAGCTAGAAGCACTGCCTTGCGAAAAGTTAAACTTAAAAATCCCTTGGCAATTTTTAACTTAAAAGAATCTTCCATTTTAACTGATCCCCTTTCTATAATAGGCCATCCACCCTTTTACTCTTTTAAAACTGGTTATGTATAAAATAAGTAAAATAATAAAAGCGATAACCGATAACCAATTAGCGACAAGGCGTATCGGAGTATCAAAAAGCCGACCGTAAACTTTATGGTCTCCCTGACCTAAAATAATAGTCATGAGTCCGAGTGTATTATTTTTATATTCAACTGCGGTTTCATTCCCATCTACATATATTCTCCAATCAGGGAAATAATATTGGGACAGGCGGATGATCGTGTGAGTTTTTGTTTGCGCCTTAAAACTAATCCAGTTAGACCCTTCTTTGTAATCAAAAATGCTTGTTTCTCCAGTTAATATTTTGTATCTTTCAGTAGCTAACTCGGCAGGTGGTTCCTTAGCATAAATAGGCAAATAATCAAAAATTGATCTTTTTATTTGTTTATCAAAATCCCCATCAGACAAACGCTTACTGTCATCTGTTTGAATAAATTTTTCCGGTCTAAAATAGGAAAAGTTAAAAATAACAACCAGTATTATTAACACTAACCAGATAATTTTTTTGAACTTTAAGTTGGTCAAAACAAAACTGCCTGAGATAAAACATAGAAAAAAAATAACCATCATTAAAAATCTCCAAGGAAACTGAAGATATTTTAGAGGTTCAATTGCTTTCCATAAAACTTCTGACCTTGGATGTATCATAAAGACTGAAAACAAAATGGCAGCTGAGCTAAAAATGATACTTAAGCTTACCCATCTTTGCTTTTTCCATAAAATTTTGACACTTAATAAAGCGAGCGCCCAACCTATTAGATGTATCCAGCCAATTTGATAAGACAATCCTTCCTTCTCTCCTCCTGGTACCTCTCTTATCGAGGAGCCCCAGCCCCATGACCTTTCCAAAAATAGTTTTCTGAGTCCTTTAAAATGTTCAGTGTAAGAAAAGTAGCCAATGGTAGTAGTATCCACATGCACCAAGTTTTTTTCAAAAATCATCGGCAAAAGATAAAAACATGACAGTAAGATACCTAAAATAAAACCTAAAAGGCAATACCAAATAAATCTTTTGTTTTTTCTTTTCAGAAATAAAATTCCTGCCCAAGCTAAACTGAGTGGTAAAAAAATTGCTGCTGATAAGTTATGAGAAATAATTAATACTCCTTCTAAAAAAGCCAACAAAACTAAATTGGCAATATTAGTATTTTCTTCAAGCCGAGCAAGAGACCAAAAAATTGCCGGAAAAAGCATCAAACCCCAAAGTTCTCCCATTGCTCCTCTTACATAAAAATCTACACTATGGTAAGGGGCAAAACTATAAAATATTGCAGAGAGAGCTCCGCCAAACTTACCCCAAAATTTTCTGGCCAACAGATACATAAAGATAAAAGATCCCAAAAAACTAAAAGCAAACATTATTTTTGCGGATACTATGAGATTGTGAGTAAAAAAGTAAAAAACTTCTCCAAAATAATAGGGTAGCGGGGCATAATAATTAAAAATGGGATAGCCGTACAAACCTCCTAAATCCGGTACCCAGCGACAGGGAATTTGATTATCTTTAACACACTTATCAATTTCATAAAGCCTGATTACTTGAACATCATCATGATGACTAAAATATGGAGCTGCAAAAAGAGGCCAAAGTAAACTGGCAGTGAGTATAAATCCCACTAGGAATTCTTTGTGTTGCATTAAAAAATTTTTCATTTAGAATAATTTTTTCGAACTGCCAAAAGCGCAATAACCGCCAATGCAGAAATAAGCGAAATCCAATTACCAATTGCCCTAACAGGAGTATTTTTCAATTCAATTTTGATATTAAAAATTCCTTTAGGCAATTTAAATCTGATCAGTCCCATTTTCGAGGGGTTCTCTTGGTTGATAACTCGATCGTTTGTCCGAACTTCCCATCCCGGAAAATAAGTTATCGGTAGCTCAATTGAACTATCATCCAAAACTTTCACGGATGCACTAAGTGAGGTTGATTTTTTATTAATATTTGTAACTTCAATACTACCTTTTTCTGCTCTAGGAGCATTAAACACTGCCCCATCTACAGTCTTTACCCAAATTGGTAGATAATCCTTGGTTAAATCTATCCCTTGACGCATCTTTTCTTTATTTAAAAACTTGTCAAAAAATGAATCATCAGTATATTCTTTTGGTTTGAAATAAGAAAAAGTAGATGCGATAGTGGCAACAATCAAAAATAAAATTAAAAGATTTGATTTGTTTTTAAAACGAATAAGTTCTTTCGAATTTCGCTCAAAATATGTAGTTATTACTCCACCTGCTATTGCCACAATAAAAACCGAGATTGCTAAAAACCTCCAGGGGAATTGAATGAATGCCATAATTGGGAATGCTTCCCAAATAAACGCAGACTTGTTATGTTGCAAAAAAATAGATGCAATAAAACTTACACCTAGAAATAAAGTTAAACCCAATAAATTTTTATCTTTTCGAAAGATTATTGCAAATACAAAAGTGGTGAGTAAAACTAACCAATTAATCATTCCTACCTGAAACGATAAACCATCATTAGGGCCCCAAAGTGATGATCCATAACCCCAAAATAAAGAAAAAAATTGTTTAAATGCTACAAAATGGGCCCGGAAATCAAAATAGCCAACTGTTAAATATTTTGTTTGAATAAAATCTCTTTCAAAAATAGCCGGCAAAATAAAAAATGCCGCCAGACCAATACCTAAAACCAAAGCAACACAGAGATGCCAAATTAGAAGGAAAGCAGAGTCTTTTGTATCTGCTAATGTTCTATACTTTAGTATTAACAAGTATATCCACCACAAAATTAGAAATGGAAGAAACATTACAGTTGTCACATTATGAGTCAGGAATAATCCAGAAAGGGATAAGGAAAGAAAAAGTATGCTTTTAAAATTTGCGTTTTTAAAAACTCTCAAAGAATAATAAAAAATCAGAGGAAAAAATACAAATGCCCAAGTTTCTGAAAGTGACCCCCTGACATAAATATCAACCGCTCTATATGGAGCATATGTATAAAGAACACTGGCCACAATGCCTGCTTTATTCCCCAAAAGTTCCTTAATAAAAATATACATGGTTAGAGCAGATAATATGCTTGAGGTGATAAAAAGGATTTTGGCTAACATAAGATAATTAAATCCCAAAAGATGAATTACAGCTCCTATATAATAAGGGAGTGGAGCATAGAAATTAAAGATCGGTTCACCGAAGCGTAAATCCGGCGCCCACCGGACAGGAAATTGCCCATCTGCTAAAGCAGCGCTCATTTGGTTAAGTCTAGCAATAAATATATAGTCTTGTGTATAAAAAAATCTGGCATTAAAAAAAGGTAAAAGTGAAGGTATTGTTAACAAAATCAAACCTAAAATAGTGATTATTGTTTTTTTCATAAATTATCTCTCTGGTAAAACTTCGTATAAAACAGTGGCATCTTGCAGTCCAGTTTCACTAGATCTTACTTTTGGAAATTCCATAATAAGTTTTAAGTCTTTGGCTCCTTTTACCAGATCTATTTTATTTCCCACAAAAAAGGTCTGATGATCTTTAACAGAATCTCGAAGCTTTCCAGAAATAGTAGCAGAGCTACCTACTACAGAAATTTGAGACTTATCAAGATAAATATATAATCCATCAGGAAGCGTTCCAAAATACCCTTCTGTCCCAACTACCACCGGCCCTGAATTTTTTTGATCTATTAAATACTGTGCTATTTCTTTTAAGCCATATCCTGCAGTCCAATCTTCAAAATATCCCTTTTTCTCTTCTTTTGGCAAATCAGAAGGGGGTGAATTTTTAATCAGTTGATAATCGAACCTAAGCGGCAGAAACATCACCACTAATATTAGCATCAAATATTTTAATTTCTGTGATACCTGTTTTATCTTTATTAACTGTAATAGCTTTTGTGCTCCAAACCCGGCAAATACAAGTAAGGGCGCCACTGATGTAAGCAAATATCTGGCAGTGAAGGTTTTTAAAAATGCCATACTTAAAAGTATTGGGATTAGAGCCCAAAGAGCTACCACCCAGCCTTCTCTGTTGCCTTCCCCAATCATTTTTACTGTGCCGAAAGCTATCAAAATTAGAATAGGCCAAGTAAAAAATCTGGGAAACCAGTCTGAAATATCATGAAAATGAGGAATAAAAGGATCCAAGGGTCTACCGGCAAGTTCTAAGGGAGAAAAAACATAATCCGCGTTCCGAGATGATAAAAGATGAAAATTTGGTCCCAGCCTTAACAGATTATACATACCCAAAGCTATGATAATTGCAACTATCCAAAGAAGTATTAATTTTATCAGCCGATATTTATCAGTTTCAATCTTTTTAAATCCCAATATTGAAATTGGCAAAATCAAAATACTAACAATTGCTGGAGTCTTGGTAAGTACTGCCCCACCCAGTAAGTAACCAAGGATCATCGCTAAATCCAAGCGCATCTTTCTAACAAGTAATATGGCAATATATATTATCCAAACCGTAAATGCCGACTGTAGAGAATCAACTAAAGCCATTCTGTCAAAAAAAACAGTAAACGGGCTAGTTATATAAATTAAGCTTGCCCAGAAAGCAGCCTGCTTACTGAAAACTTTCTGAGTAAGAAAAAATACTCCAAGCAATGTAAAAAAGCCAGAAATTACTGATAAAAACCTTCCTGCAGCCAACGGATCGGAGATTATTTTAAAAAAGGGAATCATTACCCACATAAAAAGGGGCGTTTTGCCATCTGATAACGGTAAAAAGCGTAGAGTAGGTTCTGATCTTATAACTTGTGCCCAGCGAATATAAATAGCCTCATCCGCAAAAATCGGCTGCACAGTTAAATTAGGTAGCCGCAAGGTAAAATAGCTAACAATTAAACCAAGAAGAATTACTATTTCTATTTTATAATTGCGTACAAAATTCACTATCTTATTGTACTTCTGTTAACATACCTAGGCAAGTATAATAATCCTAATTTTTTCTCTTAGCCTCGGGGTTGGTTTTATATAATTTAATGCCAGCAGCTCCATCTAAACCTTTAATATCTTCAATTAAAGTTAACTTGTGTTCTTTTTCATCTATGGGTGAGATAGCTAAATAATCCCCTGCCAAAAATTGCTCTGTATAGGCATCATCTTTCCAGGAAATTGGCCTCATTTCAATATTGCCAATTAAATAATTGTGGTTTAAATTTATATCATTATAATAATTGGATATATTCTTAAGAGCATTTAATTTTTGAAACTCTAAAGGATTATTTTTTTTATAAAAGGCCAACAGTATATAGGAGTTGTCACGCGCTGAATCAAGCACAAGTTTCTTCCCCTTTAACTCTTCACTTTTCTTAGCCAGCTCAATATATGGATAGCCGTAATTTATGCTTCTTTCATATTTTAATAAAATAAAGTATTTAGGATAAAACAAACCTAAAGATAAAATTAGAATAAATGTGATAAATATACACTTATAAATGAAACTAAACTTTCGAAATAAAAAATAAGTTCCCAAGGCAATAACTATGGTGACAAACCAAAGAAAAGGGAGGATTCTCATTGTATAAAACGGCTCCGTAGTTAGAGCTGCCGGTATCAGAGAAACCAGGCCGTTTAGTAAAATTATTCTTATAACTGGTTCCCTGATAACTTTAAAAATCTCCCTTAGACCTAGGAGAAAAGGGATAATCATAAAGCTATAAAATACACTTAAGTCCGGAATAGAGCGAACTTTTTGAGGATCAGGATCAAAAAAAAGGTTTTTTGGCGACAAATAGGCTGTATATTGTGCTGCAAATTTCCTTATCAAATAATAAGTATTTTCAAGGATATTGCCAGAAAGATTATTCCAATAACTGACCTGGTCTAGTCTGCGGCTTGACGCCTCTGTACCTATCAGTACCAGTTGAGGAATTTGAATAATAAAAAAGATAACAAGAGAAATTATGATAATTTTTTTGTTTGAAAATGATTTTCTAAAAATTACTATAAATAAGCTGATGAATAAAACCGTGCTCAGTCTTTGAGCTTGATATGCATAAGTAGACAGTCCAAATATTGCCGATGCTAAAATCAGTAATCTGGGACGATCTAACGATAAAACAAAAATAGCTAAACCGGCTAACAGTATTAATAAGGCTAAGTTCGCTTCAATTGCATTTCTGCTGAAAAATATTGCCCATGGACTAATTGCCACCAAAACTGCTGAAATAATCGCCAGTTTGTTACTTTCTTTACCTTTAATCCTACCAATAATAAAATAGGTTAATATAATTATTAAAACTCCGGAAACAGCGGAAATAAAACGAGTTGAGAAGATAGATAGGTTAAATAAAAAAACAGGGACTATGGTTAGGTATGTATAAAGAGGGGATTGAAAAGTTCCAAAAGTTCTAAAATAAAAGGGCCAGGATTTTCCAAAATGATCTTTTCCGGTAAGGAGTATTGAATAGGCATTGTAGCCCTGGTATGCTTCATCAACATTTAACCCTGGGGGTATTTTATCAAGTAAAAAAAATCGCAAAAAAATAGCTAAAATAGTGATTAAAATTAATAGATGTTTCATCACAGCATTTTTTTCCTGATCACAAATAAAAATCCTAAAGTTATTACAGTATTAATTAAAGGGAAAAATAGTATTGGACCTAATACATAATTTATATTGATAAAAGCACTAATTAATATTGCCGCTAAAAAAAATAGTTCCAAACTTAAAATATTTTTTTTTACCATATAGAAAATACCAATCAAGAAAAACGGCAGAAGCAGAAAAGAATATTTCTCAAACTCATTTGCATCTGTTCTTTCTCTCGGGTGACTGGCAAAAAAATATAAATTTATCTCTAAGTTTGAGAACAGATTTTTCTGTAATCTGGTAAGCGGATCGCTAATCTTTGTATAATATAATAGACCAATCTTATTAGTGTAAATTTTTCCTAAACTAGCCGCATAAAAACTGTGCCTTCTGTTTTGCTCAAGAGCCTGATTCTGGTTGATGGTCCAAATACCTTTATCAAAGCCTTTTTGAAGATTGTAAAATATCAGCAATAAGAATAAAACAAAAGTTGCTATTTTAATGATTTTTTTTGGTGATTTAAAAGTGATATATAGCAACATAAAATTAAATACAATCAAAAGAAGAAGGATTAAAGGATTAATCTTAAAAAGCTTCCAAAACCAAGGAGTTAAAAAGAAAACAGCTAGCAAAACTGCAATCGGCATTAATATTTTCCTCTTAGGTCATTAATTCTAATCCGGAACATGTCGTAAATTGCAGCTAACGCATCTTTGATAACTTGTACCCGCTCTGTATCTACATAATTCCATTCCACCCCAACCTCGATAATTTTAAAACCATATTTTTTGGCTAAATATAAAACCTCCACATCAAAACCAGCATTAACTGCTCCTCCTTTAAAATGAACTACTCCCCATTCGTCTTTAATTTTGGGAATAATTTTTTCAACGGATTTTTTATTAAAAGCTTTGAACCCACATTGTGTATCACTAAATGGTAGGTCCAAAATAATTCTTCTCAAAACTGAAAACCCCCAGGCTGATAGCTTCCTTATTATAGGCGCCCCCCTTCTTCCGGTCCTGGAACCGATGACAACATCAAACCCTTCTTTAAATTTTGGCAGAAATTTTTCAAACTGATGAATTGGAGTAGCCTGATCCATATCAGTAAACAGTATAATGTCACCCCTTGAGTACATCATTCCAGTCATTACTGCCATCGCTTTACCTCCATGAGAATTTTGAATTATTTTTAAATTTTTATCACTTAAAATATTTTTTTTAATAATCTCAACGGTTGAATCGGTAGATCCATCGTCCACAATTACTATCTCAAAGTCTAAACCACTTTTATCGAAGAAGTTTCGGACTTCATCCAAAACACCTTTTTTTAGATTTTCAGATTCATTGTAGGCAGGTATTACAACAGAAAGTTTCATGTTCAAGGTTTTCCACTTGGATTGGCAATTAATCGATATATTTTCACCCCAAAGCGATCTTCCTGCCAATCAATTTTTGACCAGCCGAACGCAGCAACTTCGTATTTTGGGCTATGTGTTGGATCACAAATTTGATCTTCACAAACCACAAATAATTGCTGTGTTTTCTCTACCGGGACCTGTCTTGGTTTGTATCCGTATAAGTCGAGATAATATTGATAGGCTGAGTCATAATTGTTTTTAGCAAGCAGTGCAAAATTAAAAGGTTGTCTTGAAGATTTATCTATAATAAATCTTGCCACATCTTCTGTTTTTTTTAATTGGTTGTTTGGAGGAAATTGCTGTGGATTTTTTTGCAGATTAACTACTGTTAATACTATTAATAATAGTATTAAACTAATATTAATAATCCACCTTACTATTTTGGTTGTGGAGATTCTGACAGAAGCTAGTGAGCCAAAAAGTAAAAATGGGGCAGGATTTAAAAAACCTAAGTAGTGATCGTAAATATCCTGTTGATAAAAAGATATTGCAGAAAGTCCAATAAAAAGCCAAACCCCTAAGACAACTGTTTGCCAGTTGGAGTTAAATACTAAAGCAAGAATGATTAACAAAGAGACCAGCCCAGATAAATAAAAATTTTCTCCGGTCATATATCTACCGATCAATTTATCCGAATAAATAGTTGGTAACTTTAAAATGTTACCTGTCAAACTACCTTTAAATGTTTGGGTGTTAGTAAATAACTGATTTATTGCCTTAAGATTTAAAAAATTATGTCTCAAATCAAACCAAACAAGAGGAGACATGACTGCTAAAAAAACTGCTACTCCTAATATAGTTCCTAGTAATATATTTTTAGGACGACTTTTATTAGTTCTTCTTTGTAAAAGCTCCAGAATCCATAAAATTCCTGCAATAGGAATTAAAATCAGAGCTAAATAATGCATTTGGGCTGCTGCAGCCAAGGTTGCTCCAGTTAAACTTAGCCATAAAAAATTTCCTTTTTGGTGCATCTTATACAAACTAAAAATGACAACCAAAGCAAAAAAAGGCAGGGGATTAGGATTCCAGGAAAACCTGCTATAGCTAATTGTCACCGGAGATATGGCGTATAAAAATGCCGCTATTAACCCAGCCTCTTTCCCAAACCAGATTTTCCCAAGGTAATAGATAAAACCTACAGTCAGTACTCCAATTGCTGCCACCATACCTGAAGCTGCCACCGGATTTAGATTAAAGAAAGCCATTGGTATAAACATCATGTAGTAATATAAAGGACCCAGATAAATGTTTCCCACTGATGTCGGCGGACCGATTAATGGAAAATGTTTCCCTTCTACCATGTCTTTGATAATAATGGCATCCCTTCCTTCATCCCCGAGGAAAGTCATATATTGATCAAGTTTATAAAATCGCAAAATTGAAGCTAGTAATAAAACTCCCAGTAGCAAAATAAATATTATTTTTCCTACTTTAAGATTCCACCATAGTCTTATCAGATCAATATAGGATTTAAATATTACATTTGCATTTGCTCCTGTTGGTCTACCAGAAAGCCTTGGGTAATGATTAACTCCCACCTCGGCAATTCTAAACTGGGCTTTTTTAGCTTTAATGGCTAGCTCAGCATTAATCATTGCTCCTCTGGAAGATTCCAAATGAGGAATTTTTTCCAAAACCTTTTTTTTGACCATTTTAAAACCACAATCGACATCTTTCAAAGTTAACCTAAAAAATGCGAGTAATGATAGTTTCCAACCCTGATTAAATAAGATTCTAAATAAAGGATCCTGTCTTTTGATGCGATACCCAATAACTAGATCATTATTTTCTATTTTTTCCAAAAACTTAGTTATTTCAGAAAAATCAAATTGACCGTCACCATCGGTATAAACAATTATGTCAAATTTAGCATTATAAAAACCGGATTTTAAAGCTTCCCCGTAGCCTAAATTTTTTAGATGATGAATAACCTGTACCTTTGGATTAATTCTTACCAGATCATCTGCCACTTTGCCGGTTTCATCCGTTGACCCATCATTAACAATGATAATTTCATATTCATTTAAGCTTAGCTCCTCCAAAACATCAAATGCTTTTTGAACCGTTGTAGCAATATTTCCTTGCTCATTAAAAACAGGGAAAAATACAGAAAGGTTTTTAATAGCCATTGTAATATGCTAACATCAAATTATGCACAAAACAACGAAAGACCTTATCCTTCTTGCTGGTGCAGTCATCGCAATTACTCTCCTCATTTGGTTACCTCATATTTTGGCTCTACCAAGCTTCTGGGGGCTTAATTTTAAAGAGGGTTTTGCCACAATTTATCGCAACTTTGATGGACTGGAATATGTAATTATTGCTAAAACTTTTTATAATCCCTCTGCGCTAGCCTCTATCCCCCAATCTTTACCGGCTAATTATTTTGCCTCCCATTTTCCTGGTTATTCCATATTAATCAGCCTATTTGCTTATATTTTGGGAAACCTAAAATCTATGTTGTTTGTCTCGGTTATCTCTACTATACTGGCTTGCTGGATTTTCTATTTTCTGGTCCGAAACTTTAAACTTTCTTCACAGCCCTTTTTATTAAGTCTTGTTTTTTTAATTATTCCTGCCAGATGGCTTATTGTCCATACTGTCGGATCCTCAGAACCCACATTTATACTATTTACTATCACCACAATTTATTTCTTTATGAAATTTGAAGATTCTGGGAAATTAGGAGATTTAATTTATGCCTCTTTGGCAGGATTTTTGGCTCAAGTTACCAGACCCCCTGGCATATTAGTTTTTATTGCCATAATGGCTTATGTCCATTGGCGTTTCTATCTCCAACAAAAAGTGGTTGGCTTCAAAAAGGCTTGGCTTAATCATTTAAAATATTTTCCCCTGATTATTATTCCAATGGGACTACTGGGAGTTTTTTATTTGTTTAGCCAAACATATGGGGATTTTTGGGCCTTTTTTAAAAGCGGAGATAATATTCATCTAACCTTTCCGCCATTCCAAGTTTTTAATAAGGGACAGTTTTGGGTAGGAGATATCTGGCTAGAAGATATTGTTTATATTTTTATCTTGGGATTTTTGGGGGGAGTAACTTTATGGAAGAAAAAGCTTTACCCGCTGTCCTTTTTTGTTTTAACATATCTTATTGCAGCTATCTTTGTAGCTCACAGAGATCTTTCAAGATATATCCTTCCCATTTTCCCGTTTATATTAATTGCCTTTGAAAAAGTCTTAGTCAGCCGCGAATTCAAACTAATCCTACCCGTAATATTACTAGCCATTTACCTTTATGCTCAAAATTTTATCCTCTCCAACACCGCCCCTATCCCCAATCTAGAAATATTTAATTAAATTTTATGTAAGTTGCGGTAGGGGAAAGGGTTCTTTTTTATAATCTAAATACATCTTAATTGTTTCTCCATGATCAAATGCAAGTTCTTCAAGAGGAGGCAAATTCGCAATCGGAAACCAATCTACAGCCGATGATTCATGATCCGGTTCTCCTACTTTTTTAATAGCTTTAACGATAAATGTTAGTGGTACATTTTGCCGATCCTCGCGTGGTCGATTAGGGTTAGAGTTAATTCTAAAAAGCTTTACTACTTCTCCTTTCCAACCAGTTTCTTCTTTTAATTCTCTTAAAATTCCCTCTTTTGCAGTTTCATTACGATCTAGAAACCCACTTGGCAAACCCCATCTTCCCCCATTTAACAGATTAGCCGCTCTTTTTACTAAAAGCAGTTTCTTATCCATTTCAACTATTGCGTGCACAACTACATGCCTTAAGCTAGCCTTGCCTCCATTTTCAAATGTACAATTTATCATTTTAGTCTTCCTGATGACGCCATGTAATAAAATGGTTAACCAAAAAATTCCAGATCATTACAGGAGGAATGGTAGCAAAAAAGTAGAAGTTATTGTAGGCAATGGCACGACCAAAAATATTAACTGCCCCATCTCCATAAGTTAAGTGCAAATATTTTACTATCAAAACTCCAATAATCAGTCCTCCAAGGCTGACCAAATTAAAGATTCCCAGTTTTTGCCAGAGATTAGTGTTAGTTTTTCTGTACCTAAAGGTCCAGTAATTATTCAAAACAAAATTATTAATGATGGCAATTTCTGTTGAGAATCCTTTTGAGGTAGCTGGTGGTAGAACAAAAACCCTAATAAATATTTTGTAAAATAAAAAATCCACCAAGGTTCCTAAAAACCCGACCAAAGAAAATTTAACCAAAGTCTTTGCTTTTCGGGTCAATTGGAAAAGAGGAATATTAAAACCCCACTTATGTAATCGTACATCCAGACAATAAGTAATAACATCATAGGTATAATTAAAAACTTTATTTTTAGAATATCCTTCCAGACGGTTTTTGAAAATTAGCGGTACCTCTTTATATTTAGCTCCTACCAAAACCATCTCATTTAGAAAAGCCGGCTGAATAATAAAGGTTTTTTCTTTCCAGGGAAGAGACTTAAGGTTTATTTTTTTGAAAATTTGCGGAGTAAAGGCCCTGGCGGAGTTAGTAAATTCTTTGATATCAAATGGTCCCATCACTAGTCGACAAAACAGTGATGATCCTAAAGTAAAAATTCTTCTTGATAAACTAAGTTTATTCTTCCCACCTTCTATCAACCTTGAACCAATCACAAAATCATACCCTTCCTCTATCCCTTTGATAAGCCTGGCCAATACATCTGGTTCAACTTGACCATCTGCATCAAGTTGGGCCAAAGCCGAAGGTTCGAGCTTATCCAAAGCGTACTGGTGACCCTTAATCAAACCTGCCCCAAGTCCAGGTTCTACCTTAAGAAAATGGACTTTACTGTTTTTAACTGAAAGTTTCCTAGCTATTTCATCAGTCCCATCAGAGGTTCTAATATCATCGGCAATTATAATATGTATTTCCCAACCAGGAAGATTTTTTTGCTCGGCGAAGACCTTTTGAACAGTTGATTCAATATTCGCTTTTTCATTATAAGTAGGAAGCACCACCGAAACTTTCTTCATAAATTTTGCACCATCTTTAGGAGAATTTTGCCAAATCAGCATGAACCATGATTTTAATAAGTTCCTTAAATTTAGTTTTTGGCTCCCATCCTAACACTCTTTTGGCCTTGGCAGCGTCACTTTGAAGTGGGCCTGTTTGTACAGGCGGTACAAAACTAGGATCGGTTACAACATAATCTTTAAAATCTAGCCCAACTGTGGCAAAAGCCTCTCGTGCAAAATCCTCAACCGTATGTACTTCACCCGTTCCTATGACAAAATCATCCGCCACTTTTTCCTGTAGCATTAACCACATTGCCTCAACATAGTCGCGTGCAAAACCCCAATCTCTTTTAGCGTCTAAATCCCCTAATTTTAATTTGTTGTTTTGCACAATTGGTTCGCCTATTTCATTTAAAGGCACCCCGTCTTTTTTGCCGTTTTTAATGCAAGCCACTGCCGCGGTAATTTTTCTGGTGACAAAATTAAGTCCCCTTCTTGGGCTTTCATGATTAAACAAAATTCCACAAGCAATAAATTGAGGGTCTTTCTTATCACGTCTGGCAATAACGGCCATTCTATGCGCAAATTCTTTAGCTGCGGCATAAGGATTGGCCGGATTAAACGGGGTCTCTTCATTTTGTGGCACTTTCTTTGGAGCGCCAAACATCTCGGAAGTGGAGGCTTGATAAACTTTTGCCTGGGGTACAATCTGTTTTGCTCGCTCAAAAACATTTAAAGCACCCACGCCTGTAATCATAATCGATCCTATTCTATCGGAAAATGAACCGAGCGGAGAGGACAGTGACGCTAAATTGTAAATCTCATCAGGTTTAAAATCTAACAGAGCCAAGGCGATTGATTCAGGTGATTGCAAATCTCCATAATAAATTTTGATATCTTCTCTTAGATGATTAATATTACCAAACTCTCCTACTGCATTTCTTCTGGCCAGTCCTGCCACTTGATAGCCTTTATCAAGCAGAAACTCTGTCAGATATGAGCCATCTTGTCCTGAAATTCCGGTAATGAAAGCTTTTTTACTGTTTGCCATTTTGGTTACTATATCTAATTCAAACTGGTTTCGTCAACCCCGATCCGGAAATAGATCCCGAAGCTTTGGATTATTTTTATCCCTTTCCGATAAAATAGGTTTTTCTATTGGCCAATTAATATTTAAATCCGGATCATCCCAAGCAATAGCTCTAGTGTCGCTACCATCCCAATATTCATCGACTAAATAAATATAGTCAACTGCTTCCTTTCCTGTAACACAAACTGAATTGGCTAAACCATTGGGTATAAAAAGTCCAATTCTGTTGTTATCATTAATATTAAAAGTTTCTACTTTTCCAAAGTTAGGAGAATCTGGCCTTATATCAACAATAGCCACAAAAACTTGCCCGTTTAAAGGATAGACAATTTTATTCCATCTTTCAGCATGAATACCTCTTAAAACGCCGGGGGCAGAGTGTGAATGATTCATCTGTAAACCTTTAAATTTAATCCCGGATACTTTCTCCAACTCATCATTATGAAAAATTTCTCTAAAAAATCCTCGTTCATCTTTATAAATAGGCCTTTCCAAAATTAGCAATCCGGGAATTGAAGTTTTTTTAATGTTGTCCATAGGCTTTTTGTGCAGAGGCATCAATGTTAGGTCTCCCCTGCATTAACGGTTTCCACCACCATTCATTTTGTTTATACCATAAAATTGTTTCTGAGAGTCTTTCATTAAATCCTTTTTGTGGTTTCCAGCCCAAACTCTCAATTTTAGTGCTGTTAATAGCATACCTTAAATCATGTCCCAACCGGTGTTGGACATATTCAATATTCTCCTCTCCCATTTCCAATATCTGTAAAATCTTTTTTGTGACTTCCAGATTACTTTTTTGCTCTCCTCCTATACAATATGTTTCTCCTGCTACCCCTTTTTGAATAATAATATCTACGGCAATGTTATGATCTTCAACATAAATCCAATCTCTGACATTTTCCCCTTTTCCCATTAAAGGAACTTTTTGTCCCGCCAGTAAATTGGTAATAAAACGTGAGATTAATTTTTCCGGATCCTGGAAAGGACCAAAATTATTAGAACAATTGGAAATGGTAATTGGCAAACCGTAAGTTTGATGATATGCCCTAACCAGATGATCAGATCCTGCTTTGGATGCCGAATATGGAGTCCTTGGGGAATATGGTGTTTGTTCATTAAAAGGGAAGTCATCAGGACCCAATTGCCCAAAAATTTCATCTGTACTGATATGATGGAATCGTTTTACTTGGGCATCTAAGGCAGCGTTAAGCAACTGCGCTGTACCCAGAACATTGGTTTTAACAAAAGCTAAGGGATCAATAATTGACCTATCAACATGAGACTCGGCCGCAAAGTGCACAACAATATCTATTCCTACCATGGCGCTTTTTACAACTTCAGGATTGGTGATATCTCCTTTTATAAATGAATAATTGGGATTGTTATCAATATCCTTAAGGCTTTCTAAATGACCGGCATATGTAAGAACATCCAGATTTATAATCTGGTCTTCAGGATGAATTTTTAACCAATAATGGATAAAATTGGATCCGATAAATCCAGCCCCACCAGTAACCAACAATTTCATAGTTGAATTTTACACTTTTCTCCTACAAAAAGTGTAGTTTTAGCTCCACGCCCGTTACTACCGATAATTTCACTATCCGTTCCCACCAAACTATCTTCCATTGGATGATCTTTAACTCCGCTAACTCTGACGCCATTCATTAAAACACTTCTTTTTATTTTGCTACCTATAATTTCACAATCGTTTCCTATTGAACTAAAAGGTCCGATCTCACTCCCCTCAATTATTACCTTATCCCCAATTATGACAGGACCTTTAATGGTTGATTTTCTTATTTGGGTATGTTTCCCAATGGAGACTTTCCCTTCAGTTTTAGAAGTTTCATCAATTGAACTTTCAACTTTAACCTGTAGGTTATTTTTCAAAAGATACTCATTCGCCTCAAGCCAATCATCAGCTTTTCCGGGATCCAACCATTTACCTTTATATTCTAAAACATCCACCTGCAGACCATGATCTATTAACCACTGAAACGGAGCGCTTATTTCATATTCTCCTCTGGCTGAAGGTTTAATTGCATCTTCACCTTTAAAACAACGAAAAACAACTGCACTAAAAAAATAAATTCCTGGAATAGCAAAATCATGGGGTGGATTCTCCGGTTTTTCCACGTATTTTATTAAGTGCCCATCAGAATCAAAGAAAGGCACTCCTAACCGGGTATTTTCACTATGATGAACCATTGCCACTAAGCCGTCTGGCTTATTTTTTTCAAAATGGGAAACAAGACTGTTTATCCCATCAACAAAAATATTATCCCCTAAATGCATCACAAAGGAATGCCCATTTAAGTATTCTTCGCAAACCTGAAATATATTAGCCAAACCTTTGGGGTTTTCTTGTAAAACATAAGTAAACTTCAAGCCCCAGCGTAAACCATCACCTAAAACTGATCTAACCTCTTCTAGGTAACCCGGATTGTAGGTGATACCGATTTCCTTAATGCCAGCCTCAGCTATTGTTTCTATCGGATAAAAAATTAAAGGTTTGTTGGCAACTGGTATAAAATGTTTATTGGTAGAAAAAGTCAACGGTCTCATCCTGGTACCTCGACCGCCAGTTGGAATAATACCTTTCATTAAATCAGTACTCCCATAAGCAATATTAAAACAAGAGCAGCTGTTAAAAGATACTCCAAAAAAATGAGTAAAGTCAAACTTTTATTTTTTTTGTGGTGAATAAAAGCCCAACTAAGATAAATTATTACCCCAATTCCTAAAATCTTTAAAGCTATCACAGTACTACCCCCGGTGTTGCCAGAAAAAGAGAACCTGCCGCCAAAGAGAGCAGTGCCATGTGAGCCAGATGATGTGAGGCTAATCTAAAAACTCCTCTTCTTCTTAAAACCCATATATCAATGATCAGTAAAACTGAAATCATGGTAACTATGGAATATCCAGCAAGTTTTGATACTTTAAAAGGATCAAATAAAGGCTTAGCCACGGAAGTTTCTATTGTTGAAACTGCTAACTGAGGCTTATTAGATAAATCTGAAGCAGGCACTGATACGCTCTTTCCCTGAACTTGAACACTAGGCTTTTGTGCCAAAAATTCAGTAGTACCAAACTCTTGTACTACTAGGGTAGTTTTTTGGCCATTTAAAGTTCCTTCTGCCACTGCTATTCCAATATCTTTGTAGTTTGAATTAAGCAGGTTATCCCGATGAGTGGGTGAAGCCATCCAAGCAGCTACCACCTCATTCGGGGAATAAAAGTTTTTAGCCAAATTTTCTCCGGCAAAGGTGAATTTATAACCCGCTCCCAAAATAAAATCCCAAGGTGTTTTGCCACTAGGGGCAAAATGAGCCCAATAATTTTCTGCAAACATGTTTTGGGCTTTTAAAGCTGCTGCTTGATCTAAAGCTTCGTTTTCTACAACTGGCAGTAAACCTTTTTTCTGCCTCTCTATATTAGTAAGTTCGATAAGCTTTTTTTGGTCTAAATTTGCCGAAATCCCCAAAACTCCCGGTTTTGTGTAGGAAATAATAGAAAAGCCAACCTGCAAAAGAATGAAAAAAAGCCCATAGATAAGCAAGGCCTCCCAAGAAATTAAGTGAGCTTTTTTGTGAGTATCGCGATGTGGAATAAACCAATCATGCAAAGTCATATAAAAAGTATAGCATGAAGAAAGAGTCTAGTCGCTAAAATCTAGTCATAGGTAGTGAAGATCTGTTTCTATCTTCTTGCCATTAACCAAGATCCCCAGGGCAAATCCTAAAGCATTGGCCACAGCAACTCCTACCCGCAGTCCAGTAAAAGAGCCTGGTCCTGTCTCAACTGCTATTTCTTTTATATCTTTAAAATTCATTTTTTCTTGCCCGAGAATTTTTGATATTAAAGGTAATAAAACCTGGGACCCATATTTATTTTGCTTGCTCAAACTTTTAATTATTTTCCCTTTTTTTCTTAAGGAAACCAACACTTTCTTTTGATCTTTGGTATTAATATAAAGAATCATGCATAAATTTTAACAGAAATGTTGTAAAAATATTTAAAAAGTATAAAATTATCAATATGTATAATAACAAACCACTAAATGAAGGTGGGGGGGTTCATTTTATATTAACTGGAGGTACCATTGATTCCTACTATGAAGGGACAAAGGATACAGTAGTAAGCAATAAACACTCAGTAATCCCGGAATTCATTGAAAGTCTTAAATTATATGATGAAACTTTCTTTACAGAGGTTTGCATGAAAGATAGCAGAGATTTAACTTCAAAGGATAGAGAAGAAATTTTAAAAGTTGTCGAAGAGAGTTCTCATAAAAAAATTGTCCTCACCCATGGGACTTATACCGTTCCAGATACTGCCCGCTATTTAAAGGCTAATCTTAAAAGAAACGATCAAACAATTGTCTGCACATCATCTTTGCTTCCGATTAAAGGTTTCTCTCCTTCTGATGGACCATTTAATTTAGGTTATGCGCTAGCTCAAGTTCAAATTTTAGAACCGGGAATTTATGTATGCATGAATGGTAGAGTATTTGCTCCTGAAGAAGTGATGAAAATTATTCAAGAAGGCAGATTTGTTTCCATCTTTAAATAGTTATTCTTCATTCACTCGCAATGGCACAGCAGCTTCTGTATAATTAACCTCATGGAAGAAATTAAAAATAGGCTACAAGAATTATCAACTCGTTTTAATAAAATATCCCAATCAATTGACCGGGATACCCTTCGCAGGGAAATTAGAGAACTGGAAGCTCAAACCATGAAGGAAGGTTTTTGGAATGATAGAGAAAATGCCACCAAACTTTCGCAAGACCTGGCTGAAAAACAAAAAATGCTAGCTTCCTTAGAAAATTTAGAAAAAAGAATTAATGGGGCCATCGAATTAACTGATGACGATTCTATACAATCTGAATTAGCAAAAGAGACACGAGAAATCGAGCAACTCTTAACTGCTTTTGAACTCAAAACTTTTCTGTCCGGTCCATATGATAAATCCGAAGCCATAGTTTCCGTTCATTCGGGAGCAGGCGGGGTGGAAGCGATGGATTGGACAGCCATGCTGGCCAGAATGTATCAGAGATTTTTTGAAAGAAAGAACTGGAAGTTTGAAATAACCGATGAAAATCCAGGAGAGGAAGCAGGTTACAAAACTTTTTCCATGATAGTTCATACCCCCTACGCCTATGGCAATCTAAAAGGCGAAGCAGGCACTCATCGCCTGGTTCGTCAATCCCCTTTCAATGCGGATAAACTTCGCCAAACTTCTTTTGGCCTGGTTGAAGTTTTACCGGTTATAGAAGATTCTAAGGAAATAGAAATAAAAGATACCGAGATCGAATTTGAGAGCTTTAGATCAGGAGGAGCTGGCGGACAAAATGTTAATAAAGTTTCAACAGCAGTCAGATTACGACATATCCCAACCGGAATTACAGTTACTTGTCAAACTGAGCGGTCTCAATTGCAAAATCGAGAAAATGCCTTAAAGATGTTAAAAGCTAAGATTTGGGCTCTCAAACAAGCACAGGGTAAAAAAGAACAAGAACAACTCAAAAGTGGAAATACTCAAGCCTCCTGGGGGACCCAAATCAGATCATATGTTTTACATCCCTACCATATGGTCAAAGATTTAAGAACCTATGTGGAAACCGCTGATACCGCCTCTGTTTTAGATGGAAACTTAACCGATTTCATTGAAGCAGAACTTAAGGGGTAGACAAATTACTCAATTTATGGTTAATATAAGTAATATGGCTGAGTCGCAAGCATTATCAGAAGAAAAACTAACCAAGCCAGTTTTAACATCGGATCCAAAGCGTCTTCTTTTGGGAACTGCGATTGCTGCAGTGGTTTTAGGAGGGCTAACAGGTTATATACTCTCAACTAAAGGCAGCTCCTCCCCTGTTTCTATTCCTGGAACCACTGCCAAAACAGCTCAGCAAGACACACGCACATTTAAAGATTTTGCCGAAGGTGTAGTGAAAGCTCGTCCTCAACCCGCTACCGCAGATGAATATGTAGAAGGAACTCATATACTGGAGCGGGCTGGTGCAGTTTCTGTAGCACTTACCTCTTCGGTGGTGGATTTATCAAAATATGAAGGTAAAAAGGTTAAAGTATTCGGTGAAACTCAAAAAGCACTCAAAGAAGGCTGGTTAATGGACGTTGGTAAGGTCGAGGAAATAAAGTGACACTAAATGATTCTATTCGAATCTGTCTCAAAGAAATTCGCATCAACTACTGCCCTTGATGATATCTCCTTAGAGATTAAACAAGGGGAGTTTGTTTTTATAGTGGGCCCTTCAGGTGCGGGCAAATCCACACTCCTTAGAATTCTCACCAGAGAAACAGTCCCATCTTCCGGTATCATCAAAGTAGGTGATAAAGATATCACCAAAATAAAAGATCAGGATATACCCTTACTTAGGAGAAAAATCGGTGTTGTTTTTCAAGACTTTAAGTTGTTAGACGACCGGACGGTTTTTGAAAATGTGGCACTGACTTTGGAAGTTTTAGGTAAAAACGATGGTGAGATAGCAAAACAGGTAGAACATATCCTTAAACTAGTGGAAATTTGGGATCGCAAAAACTTATTTCCTAGACAACTCTCAGGAGGGGAGGCTCAACGAACTGTCATTGCCAGGGCAATTGTTGGAAAACCGGATATACTTTTGGCAGATGAGCCAACCGGTGATTTAGATCCTAAAACCGCCTGGGGGGTAATCCAACTCCTAAATGAGATTAACTCCTGGGGTACCACTATTATCATGGCCACTCATAATCAAGAAATTGTTAATACTTTAAAACGTCGGGTCATAATTTTAAAAAAAGGAAAAATTAGCAGTGATTCAAAAGAAGGGAAATATGAGATTCATTAAAAAATGAATAGAAGCTTCACTTTTGCCAAAAGAAATATCAGGCGTACTCCAATGCAGGCTATTGCTGCTTCGATGGTGATGTTTATTACTTTTTTGGCCTTACTTACCTTTATCCTAGTGGCAGCCGGTTCTGAAACCTCTCTTAAGTACTTTGAGTCTAAACCACAAGTCATAGCTTTTTTTAAGGAAGGCACTACTGATGCTGACATTTCAGCCATAAAAAACGCCTTGTCTCAGGAACCAAGAGTAACCAAAACTAAATATGTGTCCAAAGAAGAAGCTTTAAAAATTTATCGGGAAAAAAATAGAAGCGACCCTGCCCTTTTAGAACTTGTGACGGCCAGTATTCTACCCGCCTCCTTGGAAATCTCAACTAATGATCCAAAAGACTTGCGGCCGGTTGCTGAAATTTTGAAAAAAGAACCAGCAGTATCTGAGGTAATAGTACCAGAAGATGTAGTAGCAACCTTAACTTCTGTAACCAGAATTATCAGAATTGTCGGTTCCGCAATTGTCGGATTTTTGATGATTTTTGCCACCCTGGTAATTGTAATGATTATTGGATTTAAAATTAGACTGAAAAGAAATGAGATAGAAATCATGCGGCTGCTGGGTGCATCTCCTTCTTTTATCAGAAATCCATTTCTTTGTGAGGGGATTTTTTACGGGATGGCAGGAGCTTTCTGTGCCTGGATAGTGGTTTATGCTCTTCTTTGGTATTTCACTCCCTTTTTACAAGGATATTTGGGGGAAGTTAAACTTTTACCTGTTAATCCCCTATTTATGCTACTTATGCTTCTTTGCGCTCTATTTGCTGCCTGTATAGTCGGCGGATTAGGATCATTTAGTGCAGTTAGACGCTACTTGAAAATCTAATGAACCTTAATGAAAAAGTTATTACTATCATTTTTAGGATTTAGTTTTGCAGCCTTCCTTTTTCTTTACCCTGTCTATGCTGAGGATACTAGTGACCTAACCTCACAACTTCAAGCAAAGCAAGCGGAAATTGCCAAACTGGAAGCTAGTCTGCAGGATGCCAGAAGTCAAGAAAGAAGCTTAAAATCCCAACTTACTCTGATTGATGGGCAAACCAAAGTTACCACTTTAAAAATTGAGGAAACAGACTTAAAAATAGAAAAGTTAAAAAGGGAGATTTCCGATCTTTCAACCCGGATTGATCGAATCTCAGGTTCCCTAGATACTCTTTCGGAAATTTTGCTTAAAAGAATCATTCAAACATATAAATATAGTAACGCTGTTTCAACCTTTGATTTAATCTTTTCCTCAAGCAATTTTGCCGATCTTTTGGAAAGATTGAAATATATCCAGGTTGCCCAGGCTTATGACAAAAGAAAATTATATGAACTTCAGGCAACTAAACTTGCTTATAATGATCAAAAAAAGGATAAGGAGACAAGACAACAAGAAGCTGAAAAATTAACTAAGGACTTGGAAGTTTATAAAAAACAGCTGGATGAGCAAAAAAAGGCTAAGGATGAGCTGTTAAGAGTTACTCAAAACGACGAAGCCAAATACCAATCATTAATTTCTCAACTTCAGGCAGAGATAAATTCTATTGCTTCAGCCATATCTAATGTTGGGCCTGCTATTGGACCTGTTACCAAAGGACAAACAATCGCTGCCATGGGATCAACAGGTTGTTCAACCGGGCCACATTTGCACTTTGAGGTTTTTGAAAATGCCAAAGTTGAAGGAGGAAGAATTGTTGGCACTAGAGTAAATCCTCATAACTTCTTGGATAATGGCAAGCTGGGGCCACCATTGCAAGGATACCCAGGGAATACTATAATCACCACGGAATATGGAGAAGTCTATACAGTTTTTGGCTTTCCTTCCGCACATACTGGGTTAGATATCGCACCTAAATCATACGAAGGAGTTGGGCGACCGATCCAGGCAGCTGAGTCCGGAATTGCTTATTCAACCTCAGCTGCTTGTAATTATAATATTGCCGGAGGATCATCAGTTGGAAAAGGAGTGATCGTTGACCATCAAAACGGTATTGTCACTCTATACTGGCACATACTCTAGACTAGTCATTGCCAGGAACTAGGAATCTTAATCTATGATATTATGACTGTGTGATCCTAGCAATAATTTCTGCAATTATTGTTCTGCTACTTACTCCTTCTGTTGTACTGGCTGATTCTTTACAATTGAATGAATTAATGCCTCACCCATCATCCGGAAATGATTGGGTAGAAATTTATAATCCAACATCATCTGCAGTTGATCTTACTAATTGGACTTTAGTAGATAGTACATCAACCATGAAAACCCTCTCCGGAAATATCACTCCAAATGGTTTTACCAGTTTTGAGGTCAGTAACCGTTTAAATAATGGCGGAGATAGTATTTATCTAAAAGATGCAACTGGTGCAGTCATTGATAATTATACATATACTTCAGATCCGGGGATAGATTTTTCTTTTGGCAGACAACCTGATGGAGGAAGCTGGATTACTTTAACTAGTAGTTCCCAGGGTACCAGCAACGGGGGATCTTCACCTGCTACCCCTACCCCGACTTCTCTACCCACCTCAACAGCGAGTCCTACTCCAACAACTACCCCCAAACCAACTCCTACATTAACCCCCACTCCAACGACAAAAAAGTCACCCACTTCCACTAATGCTCCTGCACCAACTGCTAGTAAAAATCCTACATCTTCACCTACTATTAAAAATATTGAAGATAATTCTTTACCGGTGCGGTCATTAGTTAAAACTAATTATCAGATTGCCTCGATTGCCGGTATTAACGCCAGTAACTCTGCCAGCCCGTCTGCTGCTGTGGAAGTAAAAGCTGAGAAATTTACCAACTTTCTACCCTGGATTGGCGGGATTTTAGTTATTGGTGGACTTAGTTCTTTAATTTTTATATACTTTAAAGCCAAGAAAAATGAAAACATTCATCACTAATTCCAATACTGAAACCCAAAAACTGGCAGATGATTTAGCTAAAAAATTTACTGCTGGAATTATTGCTTTAAATGGAGATTTGGGTACTGGTAAAACTACCTTTGTTCAAGGATTTGCCAAAGGATTAGGGATTAAAGAAAAAATTACCTCTCCCACTTTTGTTTTAATTAGACAACACAAAATCCCTAAAACAACAAAACTTTTTTATCATATTGATCTCTATAGAATAGACAATTTAACCGGTTTCGGGCTGGAGGAAATATTACTAAATCCAGAAAATATTGTATTAATCGAATGGGCAGAAAAAATAATAAAAAAACTTCCCCAAAAAACCATCCAGATAAGCTTTGAAAGTTTAGCTAATAATAAAAGAAAAATTATAGTGCATTAACCTCTCTTCTTATTTCTATCTCTATTGGCCCGACCATTTCTCTGGAAATAAATTGCATATCTTTATAATCTGCTTCCCAGCCAAACCGGGTGTAATTTCTATTTGGCTCTTTTATTAAAAAAAACAGTCCGGAAAGATTATTTTTAGTTCCTTGGAACTTATCCTGACTGGGGATATATTGGGGTTTATTAGGAGAATATGCATATTCTCCTGGTATATACCCATAAGTTTTTTTACCATACCACCAAAAAAGATATTGATAAGGATAATCATAAACCGAAGGAAGATAAGTATAAACTTTAAAGTTTTTCCCTTGCGCCTTTTGGTAGACATAATCAATCGCTGCTATTTCGTTTTTATATAAGGAAGGGTCCCCGCTTGGTTTATTAAAATCACTGATAAAAAAATGGGTGACATTACCGATCGCAAAAAAGGTAATTAGTAAATATAAAATTGGACTAATTATTTTTCCCACCCAATTCATTTTCCAGATCTCTTTTAACAAATAGGCGAAAAGAATTAAAGAAGCACTCATCTCCCCTCCCAAATGCCAGGGGTTAACTGCAACCGGAATAATTAAATAACCTAAATAAGGCATTACAATAAAAATTATTGAAATTAAAACTAATAAATCTCTCTCTAATCGTGACTTCCAGTTCTTTAGCACCACGACAATAAATAATCCTAAAATGATCAAAGAAATATTTTGATGATTCATAAACGTAGGAACAAAGGTGTTAAAAAAAGCTAAGCCAATTGATTGTATCCTCACTCCAGGATTAAACCCGTTGGCAGTACCCTGCTGCAAAAAACTTATTATTGCCCTACTCATAATAAACTGGTGTTTATAGTTAAACAGAACTTGGGGAAACAGCGTAACCATAAATGCGGCTAACCCAACCCAAAACCCTTTCTCTTTTAAGAGTTTAAAATTCTTTGATAAAATGATACTTACTATAATAATTGCCGGTGTAAAAACTGCAGCATTCATTTCAAAGTTAAAAAATACTCCGGCCAATAACCAGCTTGATAATCCATAAATCCACCGGCCGGTTTGCAGATAACGCAATAACAGGAAAATAAAAAGCGGCGCCAGTAATGTAACCGGGTTAGGATTAAAAGCATATAAGTTGGCCAGTGTAATATAATTAGAGGAAATCCATAATCCTCCAACCGGTATCGCAAACCATTTACCCCACTTAGTAACCAGTTTCAGCAGGAAAAAACCTCCAATTGCCCAAAGTATTATTTCCATTAAAATTGAGGCATAGGGATCACCGCCTGATAAAATAAAGGGGATTGCCAGTAGATAATACCAGGCCGGTCCATCAAATAATCCGTTAATTGCCGAGGTAGGACCGGTTAACCTGATTTTATGCAAAATCAGCATTTCCCGAACATCCAACATATCCCTGGCATTATCCATATTAAACAAAAAATTTCCATTGGCGGTTAGTAAAAGCCTGTACAAAATACCAATTATTAAAATAGTAAAAATAAATCTCTCTTTCATAGTCTTCAATTTAACCCATTTGTGTTAAAATTTCTATTATGAAGATTTTAGTTACCGGTGGAGCTGGGTTTATTGGATCCCACGTTACCAGACTATTATTAGATGAGCGGCATAGTGTTACTGTGTTTGATAATTTATCTGGCGGACATCAAGATAGTATTGATAAACGGTCTAATTTTATCTCTGGAGATTTACTGGATTTGCCAAAACTGGAAGCGGTACTTTCCGGACATGAGGCTGTAATCCATATGGCTTCTTTAATAGAGGTAGGGGAGTCGGTTAAAAATCCAGTGGAATTTGTGGAAAATAATATTGTCGGCACAGTTAAACTTCTAGAGGCCATGAGAAAAACCGGTGTTAAAAAAATAATCTTTTCTTC